>MDSX01043742.1_pt1 | contig 27245 bp, 51 predicted proteins | sample 811141 | NCBI WGS metagenome assembly MDSX01 (sample SAMN05326642, study PRJNA326480) | marine metagenome | isolation source: seawater | place: Atlantic Ocean: South East | collected 2010
AGAAAATGTGAGCGTGTTATTGCATACAACACGAATGGGAGTAAAGCGAATATCAACAGCTTTACCATATTGGTGAGGATTGCTAAACAAAAGATAGGAGTCAACTTGGTCTTCTCCAAGAATTGAGAATGACTCTTTGATTTTTGCGAGAGCGAATACATTTTTTCCATCCTTTAAAGATCCTGCACAATTCATTTCCATATCACCAGCAAGTACGAATTCAGAAAAGAATTCAAATGCTTGATCATTTTGGACTGGATTCCAGTCGTCTCCGACCATGTCTAGGATTTTGCCATCGTCACGAACCAAGGCTTTTTTGCCCGGAACTTTAACGCCTGATGCAGTAAATACATCTTCTTTTTCTACTGTCCAATCAAGTCCAGCCTTTTGCATGATCTGGCGAGGAGTAAGATCATTAGAGACCTGCGCTCCGAGACCATGCCAAGGTGTTTCACCTGCATAAGCCATTTGTGCTACACCGTTTACGAATTCAATTTCATGTGCCATAATATAGTTCCTTCACTTTTCATCATTTGATACGTTTATTCTAACATATTACAATCGGTTTGTAAATAAAAAAGTGAGCCGAAACTCACTTTTTTTTATTTTTTTATGGTGATACCGCCCAAGCGAGGTCGCAAGATGTTATTATTTTTGAGTGAGGTAGTTGTAATTGGTCACATAATTCTTGGATACAGTCGAGATTGTTAGATGTGAAATGACATAAATGATTTCCACCGGCAGGGCCGTTTTGTTGGAATAATGATAGAGTACAATTGTGTTCGAAAGCGAATTGTTTAATTTCGGATTGTGTTGAGGTGTGTGCGATATCCGATATAAGAATGTAAGTCATATTTTTCTCCATTTGATATACACACCATACACTATTACAAATCAAATGTAAACAAAAAAGTGAGCAGTTAGCTCATTTTTTTTTCATTTATTATTTCGGCTTCACGCGCTTTGTATGCGGCTTCAAAACCTATAGCGCCATATTCTGCTATTTCGTTATTGCCCCAAAGTCTTTTGAAGTATGATTCGTAAATACGTTCAACAGTCTTATCACTTTCATTAATATTGATAAGATGACCTTTAACTAACCAATTTAAACGGTTAGCTTCTTTACGGACAAATGGTGTACACATTAGCAATCTCCCTTTATTGCCTATGTATAAAATGTTACCGGTAACGTTACCGGTAACAAAAAATTTATTTTAAATTTTCTTCTTCTTTTGTTTTATATTGCCATTCGTCAGTATGACCAACAGACCATTTAGGTTGATCTTCAACCGCATAGTTTTGAGTACATACTTTAAAATCAGGTCGTTTTAAATCAGCAGGCGTTAATGAGCTGTCTCTCCATATAACCCTGTTATTTGGTTGTGCGGCAAATTGTCCATTGTCAAGTCGGATGACGTTGAATGATTTGTGCTCGGGATCGTGTTCACTGAAATTTGTGTCAAGGACAGACTTGTCGCGATGGGCGTTGTCAATAGTGAATTCGTACTCGCCTCCGTGCATCCTTTTGTCTTTTCCAAAAAACTCACATCTACATAAGATTGGCTTTTCAATAACAGTAATGTCGTAATCAAAACAATCCCAAAGTTGCAAAACATCAAGAGGTAATTGGTCATCAGGATTGATCTCTTCTTTCCATACAAACGCGGAGATCGGTAGTTTGTCATATAGTGCTCCATAATCAGTAAGTAGTGTTTCAAAATATAATGCTTTTGATTGCGTTGACTTGACACTAATCCAAATGCCCGGAGTAAGTTGGCCCCAGCTTGGATGACCTGGTTCTAAATCATATAGGTATTCCATTTTTACGTATACGTTCACTGGCGGTAATGGATGTACTAAGAATGCCATATTAGTTTGCCAATGGATTGTTTAGGGCTCTTTGTAGCTTATCATTTAATGCATCATCAAGTTCTCTCATGTCTCTTTCAATCATTGCCCTAAGTGATTCTAAGTCACGTTCTACTTTAGTTTCTAAATCGTTCATGCGGGTATTATTTGAGTTTCTTAGACTGTTTGCTTTTGTGTCATAATCATTAGATAGTGCATCCCGCTTATTCTCAAACCGCTCTTCCGCATTCTGTACAATCTCTCTTGTCGTCTGCTCGCTTTGTCGCAACTCGTCTTCTGTGCGGTCCACTTGCTTTTCAATACCAAGTATATCATCTCTAAGACCAGTTTTAATATCACGTGTATATTCAATGGCCTCGTTAATACGAACCATATTTTCTTCCATTCTAAGAATAACTTTTTCGTTTTCGGCTGCAATAGAATCTACATCAATATTCTCTACAATCTCTTTCATATTTCTATAATCATTGTAGAACTCAAAGCCACCCCAAGCTGCGCCGCCTAATGTTGACAGCGCCGTAATGACAGCAAACATCTTGCCACCTTTAAACTTAACTCCTCCAAATTCTAGCTCTGACATTTATTAACTCCTAGTTCTCAAACTCTACGCCGCCCTCAGCATTCAAACGCCTTAACGCCTCTAGTTCTTGTTGTAGTTTTAAAACTTCTAATCGTTTTTTTCTTAATTCTAATTGGTATAGACTATTACAGTTAATACGTTCTCTTGGTTTATCGAGAGGTATAACTATTCTTGCATATAATCCTACATCCTTCTCTTCATTACCATAATCTGGCTCGCCAAATGGGCTGCTATAATTATCAATAACCCCTGTCACTCCAAATTCAAAAGTAGTAGCACCACCAATAGAATTCTTACAATCTAAGTCTCCTGCTCGAATACTATCTTGTCCATATGATTGAGATGCGCCCGGTAAAGATAATCCAATACCACTATTATCAGCCAGGGCATATGCAGGCGATAATATAACAGCTAACATTGTAAAATATTTCATCATTCATCTAGTCCTTTCACTTTAGAACAGATTCTAGAGGATATAGCTGTTCTAGATTCATAAGATTTACGAAGCTTGGATTTTGAACATATGTAAGTTACAATTATTTTATCTTCATCTCTAAAATATAAATCAACTGTAACTGTACTTAAAAAAGGTACTGGAATGACCTTGTACGCAGTAACAAATGGAATAGGTTTCCAGTCTTTAGTGAACGCACCAATTTCATAATACTCAACATCTTCTCTTTTATTGAAAATAGTAACAGCAGTTTGATGTAACCCTTCAATATAAGATGGCTTCAACTTAGGATATGTGGGAACCATTTCATGCGCATGCGCACTTGTAGTCATAACAATTAATAACAAAACATAACGTAACATAGTCATTCCTTATTTGGCAATACACTCAGCTTCTACTAATGCAGTATAATTACCACCAGGAAAGGCCCGTGTTCCGCCTAAAGTTGCAACCGATTCTGTTTTAAACCATGTTGAACCAGTAGCAGTTAAGTCATACTTATCTGTCATACCTAATTCTACCTTACCTGTTTCGTAAGAACCCATTCCAGTTGCGTCTGATACTGACTTAACAGTTGTGTCGCCAGTCCATGTTACTGTATCAGGCAGTGTTGGACTATTTGAAAATTCGCTGGGGGCTGTGATATTAACATAGTAAGAATCAGCCAATGTAACATCTACTCGGATAACAGCGTCTTCTCCACCATCAGCGGCTTTTGTGCTTAATTTATATGCATTAGGGTTACCGTATGTACCTGGAGTATCTGTTTGTATTACGCACCTTGATTGTACACTACCATTTATTGGCGTGTCATTTGCTTGACCAACAGTGGTGCTTGCCATAGTCAAAATGGACAGAGCAACCAAGCATGTTTTAATATTAGACATTTAAGTCTCCTTAGTTTTATTTATCGTCTGTTAAGCTATACTGCATTTCCACCATTTGGTTATGCAGCAATTGCTGTGCTAGTCCATTACGTAAACCTTTATTCGAATCTGGTAATTTCGAATCCATCAAAGTCACTGTGTCCTTATACTCTTTACCAGGTATATCCTTTGTCGTATACAGTCTATTTATCTCACTATTGGTTACTCCATTCATCTGCGCAATAACTAAATTCTCATTTGCTAATTGAGCAGCTTGTAAAGAGGTCAAAAGCTTTTCAAGTCTGTATTTTCTTTTGCGTTCTTCTTCCTCTTCTTCATCATCTTCTTTAGCTTTAGCTTTGTTTATTTCATCCTGCTCAATTGTTTTATTACGTTCCATATTGACATTATCATCGTCAAACACATCATACACATCGTCTAAACTAACTTCTGGAATATCAGGTATTGGAGCAACATAACCTGGACAGTTAGGATCAAATTGAGGATTGTAACATGGCGTAACTTTGTAAGTATAAACAACACTTGTATCATATACAGAACCATTACCGTCAACATCAATACTACCGTCTCCCCAAGCTTCTCTAGGCAAGTTTCCTACTGGTACAGCTTTGTTAATTCCGGTACCGGATAAAGACCCTGGTTTCCATTCATCAGTTTCTCTAAAAATATACCCTGTACCGTTTGCATTTTCATTCTGCACATGAACAGTTACTAGCTCTCCAGTCTCTTTCTGGATCTTATAACTGTATATAACATTTTGAATATCCAATCCAGGTGGATTAGGCAATACGTTTGGCATAGACCAAGCCAAAGACTGGTCTGTAATTGCATTGCCTGTATATCCAAAGTATGGCGCTATGCTCTCAGAGTAAGAGTAACCAGGCCAGCATACCAGCGCCAATAACAGGAGCAGCTTTTTCTGCATCTATAGGTCCCATCAATTTAAGTTCTTCTTCAGTTTCTTCAACATGAGTTTCCCAACCCAGTTTTGCAGCTTCGCCTATTAAACCTTGATAAGGACATGGAGTTCCAGCATTCATCATTGCATCAAAGACTAAAGGATCTTGACACATTGTTGATACCGCTGCAACTTTCATTCCCATATCATAAAGAACCTTTGCGTTCTTTAATCGCTTACAGTTTTCTTCAGTATATGTACCACCAGCAGAAATACCTAGGATTTGTGTTTGTACCGCACCAGCCACACCAATAGTGCATAAGTCAGAATTATTACCTGTGCTAAATTGTGGAGAAATTGCTGAGGGCGGTGGTTGTTCAATTGTTGTGGTCATCTGACCATTAGTGGTAATGTTAGAATCTGTGCCTGATAATGTACAAACATATCCTTCAGGGCATTCAACATCTTGAGCAAAACTTGTTTGTGCAAAAAATATGCAAATTATTAATACTAAAATTCCAAATAACTTATCTATCATATTATAACTCCATTTCAGCTCTATTTATAACAATTAAAAATTTAAACTGCTTCTACACAAATAGCTTGCTGTCCGGGGTCGAAGTATCCATAACGGTTAGTCAATTCTTTACCTAAAGCTTCTCTAGCTTGAAAGCATTTTACCATAGTATTATGTTTACTGTGTATTTCTACATAAGGCCGAGCATCATACATATAGACAAATAATAAAATCCACATTATAATTCTTCTTTCTTTCTATCCCAAGGCTGAGGACCTCCATATGGTTCCCACTCTGCTCCAGCAATTATCAAGCATGACATTGGCGGTTTATCTCCATTTGGAAAAGATAAAACAAAAGCTAATGTGCCTGTATCTTGGTTTAAGAATATCTGCCCAGCAGAAGTAAACACTTTGCCATCTTTTGATTTAATAGTTCCTGTTCCTTGAAGAAGTAGAGCATTCTTATACTGCTCCATTATTCTCATTACTTCAGGTGCTGGATCGCATGGTACATTTATTTGTATTATATCGGCATGCGCTGGAGCACAAGCTGCTAAGAATCCTAAAGCTAATAATAGTTTTTTCATAGTATAGTCCTTTCCCATAAAAAAGAGGGGCTAACCATGGCCCCCCGCGCACTTATTAAGTAGTGACCCTTAATACTATATATTAGTATTAGAACGCAAATGTAGCGCCCACTTTAGTGGATACATTATCTGATGTGTCAAAATCCCATGTTGTTTCACCAAACAACTCAATTCCGCCAAACATTTCATATGTTGCACCAAGATTAACTTTTGGATTATCAAATGCATCGCTCAATTGAAACTCTTCGTTGTTATATACGGCAATATCCATATCTGCTGAAAGGCCTACGCCGAACATTGTGTATCCGATTTCAGGAGTAATCTTAACTCCAAAATCTTCTACAGCGACGCCAGCCGCGTCATTGATTGTATAAGCTGCTTCTGATTCGACACCCCAAGTGATGCCCGTTGCTCCGATCTCATTGGCTGAGACTGATGTTGCCGTTACAAGAGCGGCTGCTGCGATTGCTGCAAATTTCATTTCTTTAGTTCCCTTTTAAAATTATCATGATAAGATGCCACTTTTCTGTTGCTAGGTAAGTGGCCAACCCCCTGTGATTATGCCGCTAGGGCAAATCCAGATGGTGCAAAATTATCGTTTGCATTTGTGTTTTGTAAACTAGAATACATGTCGATCCTATTTCAGCCCCATCAGAAATACACCTTATGTACTTGTGGTGGAGCTGCTCGGTACCGCCCCGAGGTCCATACATCCGTTATTAACGCCTACATTCTATGTATTACTTTATAGCCCTTACTTTGCACATAGCTTTCAACAATGTGCTTATCCTGTGATATAATTATTACAGTTTCATTTTCGTCATAAGCATAATACTTATGCTTCTTTTTCACTATCGTGGATGTAGAGTTGAATGAGGGCATAATGGAGAACTTTCATTAAATCCTTACGGGCGTCATCTCGACTACCTTTTTTTCCATAACGATTTGAATACTTGTCAACGTTTCCCATACAGAAACCGGTGCCATGTCCACGTTCAATAATTACTTCTGTTGATTGAAATTTATTTGTAGCATAATGCCCATCATACGTGGAATCAATATAAGCTTGGAATTCTTCAATCAAGGAGCCTTCATTAAATTTATAATCAATATTTACGTTTCCGATTTTTTCTTTTGCCATATCCAAGTCTCCTCATTACTGCCATACGCTGCTCTTCAGTATATGACGTCCATTCTTTAATTTCATCTATAGTCCGGCCGCAGCCAGTACATGTTCTTAATTCTATACTAATTTTACAGATTTGTACACATGGTGTTACATACATTTTAGTCTAGGCTGTAAAATAAATGATTACCAATTACTTTGGTAAGTTTATATTCTTTTGCCCACCACGGATTTACGTAATTAGCGTGATAAAACTCAGCGCCTTTTGTAGGATCTTCAGTATTGCCAATCATAATATCACGTGCAATTACTTGAGCTTCTTTCCAAGCTCTTTCTTCAGTTGCTGTATGATCTTTAATCATGTGAGTCCAGCTAAATTGCTTCGATTGATAAACAACTTCGCATATAGTGTTGGGCCAATTTTCATGACTAACTCTATTCATTGTTACATGTGCTACTGCAATTTGACCTTCCCAGCGCTCGCCACGGGCTTCGTGGTAAATGTTGAGTGCCATACATTTGTGCTGTTTAAGATCAACCTCTGGCAACGACATCATTGCTACAAGACCAATTGCTGTTAATGTCGCCATTGTTAGAATACCACTTGCTATGTGAACATATTTGTTATTCATATTTATAACCTTAGGAGACAGGTTTCATAGTGAGCTTAGCATATTCATTTGTATCGTGTAGCCTACGAAAGTAATCTGCAGCTTGCTTATGGGCAAGACCAGTTGCAAACTCTTGTAATTCGTATTTGCCATTTTTAAAATAAAAGGCTTCAATTCTAAAATATTCACTATGCATAGTCATACTCCTTATAATCAACGATAGCAGCTATATCTTTAACTACCTGCTTACCATAATCAGTAAACAAGATACCTTGTTCCCAGACAAAATGCTCAACACATTGAGCGCTATAGAATGTCTCTGTACCAGACATCCACAAAAGAGCGTTAGTACGATTACCAGCACCAAGCTCGATGATGTCTTTGAGACGAGCTTCGAACTTTTCGATAGCAACTACTTCAGCTGCTTTCTCAGCTTTAGTATTTTCTTCGAGTTGCTCACAAAGAGCATCCCAAAGATTTTGCTTCGTTTGATCGTCAAACGCTAAAAGGTTTTTCATGAAAGTTGCAGAAGGGCGAAAGCCATGAACATCTTTATGAAGGTCTGACCAAAGATCGTCTGAGTAAGTGTAGTTCATAATATATTCTCCATCATTTGATATAATTATATTACACTATTACAAATCAAATGTAAACAAAAAAGTGAGCAGTTAGCTCACTTTTTTTTCACCACTCTCAGCGACTAATTCATCAACTAAGTCTATGATCAGATCAGCTTCCTCTTGCAACATTGGTTCAAGATCTTTGTTATATATGCCTATGACCATTCTATCTTCAATATTTTCACGGTTTACTTTTCCGTTTTTTAAAGGTAGATGCCATCTATTTAACAAAATATCCATTGCCATAGTTGAATAATCGCTCATTCTCATTCTATGATCTCCATTCCAGTAAATCCTTCTTGAGTCCAGCCACGAGCGTCAGCATGTGCGCCCATGATGTTATCATAATGACTATTAGGCCACAAGCCTGTTTTTAAACCGTATGCTTTCATATCAGACTGAACCATAATAGATTGCTCACCTTGAACAGGCTCTGCGTAAATACGATTCATTTCTTCTTCAGCTATTTCAAAGCCATCCCTAGTTAATTGTATCATTACACTGCCCTCCGAGCTGCTAAGAATTGATCAGCCATATCGTCAAAAAACGAATTAAAGTTTTCGCCCAACACGTCCATCCAACCATCTAAGGCTAAATCAGACTCTACATAATTCCATATAACTGTACCATCTTCAGTCTGGTTAACATAGTTATTAGCAGCTTTGTCGAATGCAACTACGAAGTTTGAATCTCTCATATTGGTATCTCCTTTTGATATATCTATACTACACTATTACAAATCAATTGTAAACAAAAAAGTGAGCAGATGGAGAAAAAAGTGAGCAGGCTATTATTTATAGAAATAATTCTAATGTATGCGAAGCTCGTTTAACACTATGTGTTTGAGTCTTATTGTCTTGAAGAATGTAATCAGCTTCAACGGTTTCAATATTACCACCAAGAAAAGCTTTCACGTTCTCAGCCATATTCATTGCTGTGGTGACTGGAACATTTTGGCAAATCATGTTAAGATTTTTTATTCCACCTTGAAGCTTAAAGTCCTTAGGCATTTTCATAATATCAAGAGCTTCTCGAGTATTAATGAATCGATCAATGTCAGGATGAACAAGACTTGTTGGCATATGGCCTACAAATGCACCAATATAATCTTTCCCGATTTCAACACCTTTACGCATAATGTTACCGCCAGATGCTAATTTTTCGTGCATCCGTTTTGCTTTTGGAACTAAACGGTCATACCCATTTTTCTCAGCCCATTTAGCAACAGTATTGTATTTAATACCAGCATGCTCAATAGCATCATATGGATTCATTGTTTTCTTTATCTTCTTTACGTAATCAGTATGGCTAATTCCACCTTCAACTTCTTCCAATACAAACCTGTACAATGGATCGTCTGTTGGTTTAATTTTATTATTAGCCTGCTCAAACATAACATCAAGTTCATTAGTTGCTGATGATCTGATTTGATCTTCAATAGGAAGATGCGGTTTATTATAGTATTTAAATATTGGAACGTGATTACCTTTCCAAAAGAAATAGAAAGTACGATCTCTTATTTGACTTAGTCCGTGTAAGATTGATTTGGTTTTGTAGATTGAGAAGGTGTATCCGTATTTCTTTGCAAGTCCTCGTAGTTTTGCAACCACTGGCTTTCCCATTTTACTAGCAAGCCGTGGAGCGTTTTCACCCCAGAACACAGTTGGTTGGACGGATTCAAGCACATATTCTGCAGACTTGACCATCCAATCATTAGTATTACTATTACCACTACTAGAAGGACTAAGTGAGCTAAGCCCTGCGCAAGGGCAGACAGTGTTGACCACATCAACGCTCCCAGGTGCACGAGCACCCTCATCAAGAAGAAGATAAGGCACGCTGTAATTATAATAGTGAATAAGCTGGCTGTCATTTGCTTTAAAATCCGAATAAGAAAGAATGTACTCAGGTCTTTTTCCAAAGACCTTTTCCATTGCAATCGTTTCACCGCCAATCAACGGCACGATACTGGCGTATGTTGTCATGTTTAAGTTTTCAAATCTTGGTTTCTAACATGTGCCATAATTGGCCATGTGGGGGCATCAGGTCTAACATCCATATTGTCATCCCAAGGGTAAGAAATAATACAGGTGGTGTCTTTTTGCATAGCCTCGACTTTGTTTGCCCGGTGTTCCATATCTTCTTTCATTGCGACTGAAGAAAGAGATTGCCATGATGAGATATAAACTGCCATTGGATCATCATCAGTAAGTCTATATGGATTTGCATCCCATACCGTAACTTTTACTTTTGAGCGATCAACATTTGCGTATTGATCGCATAAATCTAAAAAGTTACTAACATATAAATTTAATTCTTCGCTATACATTATAATATTCCTTGTACCATTCTGCAAATTTTGCTACGCCTTCAGGAATTGAAGTTGTAGGTTTCCAACCCAATGATTGTAGTTTTGTAGTATCAGACCACGTTTCTTGAGTATCAGCCGGGTGTTTTGGAAGCATTTGCTTATCAGCCTCTTTATCAAAGTTCTTTTCAATTTCAGTAATAAAATCCATTAATTGAACTTGTTCTCCACGACCAATATTATATATTTCAGTTATAACTTCGTTACTGTCCCATGAATTTTTAGTTACAGTTTTGATTCCTTCAACAATGTCATCAACATATGTAAAATCGCGTTTCATATCTCCGTAATTAAATACTTCAATTGGAGTGCCTCTTACAATACCTTCAGTAAATTTAAACAATGCCATATCAGGCCGGCCCCAAGGTCCATATACTGTAAAGAAACGAAGACCTGTTGTTTTTGGAATCCCCGATGTCATAAACTGACATTCATTTGTATTTTTAGTATATCCATATGGATTTAGTTGATGGTTCCTAGGTTCGTCTTCTTTCCAAGGCAATGGATTACCAGCCATAGTGCAAGAAGTAGATGCATAAATTACATCTTCGATTTTAGCCTTTTTGCAAAGTTCAATAAGATTTTGTGTGCCGATGATATTATTGTCAATATATTCTCTTGGATATTCTAGAGAATGTCTAACTCCAGCATGAGCGGCTAAATGAATAACTGTATCTGGTGTATGTTCTTTAAATAAGTCATCCATCATGCCATAATTTTTAAGATCAATAGCCCTAACAATTACGCCTGGAGTTTGATCTAACAACTCTTTACGACGATATTTTAATTCTGAATCGTAATAGAAATCATTAAAGTTATCAAAGCCAATTACACTATGGCCATCCTCAGCCAAAGACTTTGATAAATGATAACCGATAAATCCGGCTGCGCCGGTAACTACTATTTTAGCCATGAAGAACCTCTGAAATTTCTTGTTGTGTTACGCTTGTATTTAATGGGTGATTTCCAAGCAAGCAGGAATATTGATCCATTGCTTTTTGCCATAGTTGGTCATCATCCATTGCTTCTAAATCTGAAGGTGTAAAGTTACAGAATTCTTCTCCATAAATTTTACCTTCTTCTGGATCGCAGTAAGTAATACATTTTGCTTCTGCGCACTGCAATACTCGTGTGCGCCACCAACCCGATCCGACATTATCATATGCGGGCATTAAATTACCCCACACTTTTTGATATTCTTTTACCATTTTATCTTCTGTTAAACGCTCAGATTTATATGCTCCGCGCTGGGCGCCATAAATTCTAACATCCCATCGCAAGCTTGCTTTATCTAGCCATTTACGAGTTTTAGTTTGAACAAGGGAACTAAAGATCCAAGCTTTTTCTTTTTCAGATGGATCTGGAATATCAGACTTTGTATCGTCAAAGAAAGCTCTTAAGTCATTTTGATTTATGTCTTCAGGCATTCCATAATTATTTAAAAATGATCGACTTAAATGATATGGATTAGGATTAAAAGTATATAGTAAATTTTTATTCCAATCTAATCCAAACTTTTCTACATCCCCGCCTTTATATGTGCACAGCAAAACTTTATTATTTTTTTCTTTTAACATATCAATTGCATCAAGATATGCTGAATTAAAAGACATTACTTTTTCTTTGTTTTTAATTGTAGCATATTGATCTAAAATATGTGTGCGATAAGCTGATGATGGACGCTCTTGTAAAGTTTTACCGTATTGGATAATACCATTATATATGTCTTTTACTTGCCAGTCGTCAAAGGCAAGAATAGCATCAGGTCTTTGAGATAATGCCCAAAGACCATCAAACAATCGTTGGCAAAAACCTTGAGGATTATGTAGAAATACAATCACATGATCGTATTCAGAAATATCCGTTCCAGGTTCAGTGTGAGTTTGAGTAAGTTCAAAGTCCATATCTTCTAGACAACGAACCAAACCAAAATGGCATAAAATAACGCCGACGCGCTTTCTTAAATAGCCATCATAACGGGTTTGTTCATTATTAAACCCAGTCACTAAAACTTTTTTCTTAGTCATTATTTACCTCAATAAATTCAAATTCAATTTCAGCTTCGCGAAACATCTTTTTAGTCCGTTCAAATGATTCCATCCAATGATCTGGATAGACACCGGCTGGCATTATAACACGTTTTATACCGACTTGTAAAATACCTTTTGCACAATCCGAACAAACAGGTAATCCCCATACGTATAGTGATGCGTTATCTAATGATACGCCATTATATGTAGCATTGTAAATTACGTTCTGCTCAGCATGAACAACATATTGGTATTTAGTAGCTTTATTTATGTACCTATTTTCGCCATCATAAATTCCACGAGGAAAACCATTGTAACCTTGAGCCAAAACTTGGCCTTTAGATCCAATAGCTATTGCTCCAATTTTAGTGGATGGATCTTTAGACCATGTGCTAACTTCTCTAGCAAGTCTAAGATATCGTGAGTCCCATTTATTTGACAAGGTGAAAATGCCTTTCATACACGTGCAAATTTTGGACTTGCCAAATAATATGTCCAGGTTTGATTAAATGGCGTTTGCCACAATTATAATCAAAGCACAGGCTGTCGAGTACATGTTTTTGCCAAGCAAAATCGTTTTTATATCCGTAGACAACGTCATTAGATCGCATTTGTACAACCGAATGTAATAGGCCATCACGAATATAATATGTTACAGCATTGGTGCAAATAAAGTCATTCTTACCACTTTCACAAAAATCTATCCAAATAGATGGTCTGTTATATACTAAGGTGGCTCTGCGACCATCTGGATTACTGAGAAGCTCATCTAAAACCATATCGTACTGATTATAATACTTATCAGAATAAATCAAATGACCATAGTTAGAATTAATCTCGCCGTGGGCATTAGCTGTATATATCCAAGCAGCAGGTGGTTCTTTATTGGCATGAATATCGTTAATGTTAGTTGACTTTTTTTCGTACCATTGTATTTCAGCATCTACATATTCGTGATTGACCGTGCCAAAGATGGCCGATTCATCTGCAATAAAGCTAGCACCAATAAGCTCAATAGTTTTTTGGCGTGTTTTATCGATAGTAAATGCTTCGTCTTTAAGTTCATCAATAAAATATTGACGGACATCTTGTACATTATTCAGTTTCATTATTACGAATCTCACGATTTAGAAAGTCGCGGTCAGGGTTCTGGCCAGGAATTTTACGACGACAGAATGCTACGCCAAAGCTGGCATAGTTAATTAGATCTTTAAATGAGTCTTCCATAGACTCAAAGTTTGGTTGGTACTCAGGGTCATTTTCCATAGCTTCAAGTACTGACCAAAGGCGAAGAGTTTTAGCATTGATAATATCCATGATTGAAGCTACACCACGTGGATAGTAATCAGCTTGGACAATACGTGATTTATCATTTTGATAGTCACGCGATTTTTGCTGTTGCAACTCAGCACATTCTTGTAAAACTTTAAGTGATTCACGCATAATTATACCTCAATTCAATTGGTGACAAAATGGAAGATCTCGACTCTCATCTTCAGAAAGATATTTTTGAGTTAATCGAACTTCAACATTTTTATGAGTACTTACTTCTTCAGTAAGTACGTCGTTGGTTAATGGACAATTGTATTCTATCACATGTTTGGGACATTGTACATAGAAAACTTCAATTCTATCTTTATTTAGTGAATTCATAACATCCCATATTTTACGGTTTGTTGCATCGCCATATACGCCACGACTATATGTTTCAGCGCGCGAAGCAAATCCGGATGCTCCACCTGCTTTGCCTATTTTCATAAGTTCATTATCAACAAACATAAAATAAACAACATCGCCTAAGGCCTTTACATCTTTACGGCGTAGACCTTCAGCTTTAGTGAAAGGCATTCTTCCACCTTCAATTGTAAAATATCCAAGGTAGCTAGCGCGTTTACTTATTTCGCTAAGTGTGCACATTTCTTCACCATTCTTTGTTGACCATTGATATTTGCCTTTCAGCATCTCAGTAAAATTCATTATGAATAATCCCGGATGTAAACGTCATAGTGAGTAGCGTTTTCCCAAGGCGTATCTTTTGCCCACTGAGACAGACGAGGACCACGAGGACGAATACGAAGTCCACGGGTTGGTTTTTGAGCGAAATAAGTAAAACCGGTTTTACGAGCACGTTTAATATAATCATTTTGTCTAACGAGTATTGATTTAAGATTTGCAATCTCAGGATCATCAAGAGATTTACAAGTAAAACGATAGTCTGATGATGAGCGATTTGTGTAAGTTACATAAGCCATAATATAGTATTCCTTCATTTGATATAATTATCTTACACTATTACGAATCAATTGTAAACAAAAAAGTGAGCAGAAGCCCACTTTATTTTTGTTTTTTATAGCTTAGAATTTTTATCCGAATCTAGATAAATACTGCGCTATTCGTCCAACAAACGGTAGGAGCATTAATGCCATCATTAAATTCATTCCAGTATGAGCCATTGCAATGCGTAACGTATCGCCTCTTGGCATTCCATCGGAAACAAACAAACCAGCTAGCCATATTGTACCTGTCGTACCAATATTAGCACCAAGCACACAAGCAATAGCGGCCGGTAAAGGTAAAGCACCAGAAGCGACTAGCGCAATAATAGCAGTAGTAGATAGTGAAGACGATTGCCACAGCAATGTCATGATTATTCCGCCGAAGAACATATAGATTGGACTACCTAGAAACCAGTTAAGGTGTTCCATATTCCCCATAGATTTCATTCCACCTGAGAATGTCTTAAGTCCAATATAAAAAATGACCAGCCCAACAAGGGCTGTTATTGCTGGGTTTCCTAGATCCATTTTCTTTACCTTTTTCCAAAGCTTCTTACCTTCGTTTTTCATTAGACGATACTCGGTAGATCGCCATGATTGCCTTCATGAGATGGAGGAGTCCAACCACTAGGCTTTAGCAAATCGGGTAATCCAAAACGATTAGGCCGACCAGGTTTTACACCAGGTTCCTTTGCCATATTAGCTTCGTAAATAGCATTCCATGCTTTATTAGCATCGACACCCATCACATCAAGAGTACCGATAGCAAATACACACATATCAATAAGACCATCAACAACTTCTTCAGCATCAGAGTTATTAATAGCAGACAGCGTCTCTTGGTATTCTTCGCCAATCATAAGCATCCGAAACATGAGATATTTTTGCATCAGATCTTTGTCACCACGATTAGCTTGAAACCAATCATGTACACCAAACTTATCGTGCATATCTTCAATATCATTTACCCAATTATCTGACATATATTTTTTCCTTAATAATTTAGTTTGTTTCCACCAGCCCATCAACTGCTTCCATTATATTACCATCTTTGGAAAGAGTCCAAGAACCATCTTCATTTGGAGACCATTGTATAAAATCTCCGACTTGCCAACCAAGATCTTCCATCATATCATCCGGAAATTCCAAAAACATTTCGCCATCCGAGTCAGCTGAAACTATTATAACATGTTTTTCATCCATATAACATACCTATTTTCTTAACTCCTAATGCCCAATTTTCTGCAGCATCTTCAGCCCATCTTAAAGATTTGCCTTTATGATCTTCACTATAAAACATATTGCCTGTATCATCAAAATATTTTATATAAAAATATTCTTCTTTTAAATCGATGTGAATCTCACAGTATTTTCCAGCTTCTACATCTGACCAGTATGTTGAAAGTTTTTTACCCATCATCTTCCACCATCCCTACATACCGATCATGCTGAGATTTTCGAAGAAGAGTGTGTCCATTTTCCGTGGCATACGCTTCGGCTTCAGCTGTAGTAGCAAAGTATTCTTTAAAAATTCCAGTGGCACTATCGCCAAAGTCTCCTTCAAAAACAAATGCTACTTTACCTGCTCTACTTAAATCTGGTGTTCCTCTACCCATTTTACCCTCCTGTAAAATCTTGTATGGCCGGATAAATTCGACCAATTGCTTTTCCTATTTCTATGGCTAATTCCATATGTTCTTTTTGTGTACCATTTGCTGAGCGTAATTCAATATAATGAATCCAGCTACGAATAGTACCATTAACATATACCCGAGAGACTGTGTTGCCTTCTGGTAATACTGCTCGTGCCTGCTCTTTGGCAATACCATTATCTATTGCCCAGTTGTATGCAGCTTTAGCACAAGCAATAACATCGCCCTGCATCTCTGCCCATCGTTCCTGTAGATCATTGCTGTCACTCTCAATAGAGTTTTGACGGTTCTTTGGATCTTGCAGACGAGCGTCTCGAATTACAAAATTATCATCAAGATCGCGGATGTCAGCATACCGCTGAGAAAACTCTTGAAATGAGAATGATCTATGTCGGAGGAGCTGTCTTGCGATGTCACGGGTTGTTGTGATTTCGATACAGGCTGATGCCATTTCGAATGGTGACCAGTGCTTGTGCTTGATGAGATAGTCGAGTAGCTTTGCAGTTGTTCTGGTGTTAGCTTGGTTTGTCGGATTCGAGACACGGGCACAATACGCGATGAGATCCTGGATGTTGTCGAGTCCCATGATCCCTGGTTCGCCTGAGTGTACGTGGGGAAAAGGTTGTGAGTATGAGATGAGACGTACATGCATTATTTACCTTGACCTCGATATTTTTTATATGAACGCTTTTTGCTTTTGTTCATAGATGATGTTTTAACATTACGACAACCAATGGAAGTCTTTTTTGCATTAGTAAAACCTTTAGGCATAATTTACTCCAATTTAAAATCTTCAAATCTTTTATTTACTTCCGACTTATCAAAGGTCGGAGTATCATCAACTAATCCAGCATCTGGATTATCTACATCGAATAGTCTCATTTTAGATCTATCCACCGCTACAACAAAACGCTTGTTTATATTTGGATCGTTGTATCTATTCTTTAATTGCTTTACCATAATTTGGCCATTTGCTGCTAGTTCTTCATTAGAAATAAGAGCAAACATTAGATCAGCCGTTGCCGGCAAACCAAATGATTCTGAAGTATCTTCCAAACCAACATCCGAATTAGAAAATCCAGATCTAGTTGTTTGTGTAGCTGACATAATTGGCACATCAAATTCCACAGCCAAACCACGAATTTCTTCAGCGATTGCTTTAATATAGCTATAAGAGTTAATTGCTCCACCCATACCTTTCATTCTTGCAGACGCACAAATATTTAGGTAATCTATAAAGATAACTTCAGGAATAAAATTCTTTTTTAGCTTTAATTCATTTAATAGAGCACGAAAATGGTTAGCATGTGCTTGACCAGTTGGATACTCTTTAATAATCAGCTTTCCATTAGTACGACCTGCAATTGTCGATACTTTATTCATAAGCATATCTTTAGAGAGAGTCTCCAACTGATCAATTGGAACATCTAGTAAGTTTGCATCGATTCTTTCCGCAATGCGTTCCTCACTCATTTCCATAGTTATGTATAATACATTTCTACCTTGAGTTAAGGCAGAGGCTGCAACATGACACATAAAGAGAGATTTACCGACACCAGTACCAGCAAGAGCCACGTTGAGAGTTTTGTTTGGAATCCCGCCTTTTGTAATACTATTAAAGCGGTCAAGGTCAAACGGTATTCTTTCTTCTTGCTCATGATAAAAATCGTAGCGATTTGAGACATCTTGTAGATAGTCATGCCCGATGTTTGTATCAAATGAAACTGCTAGGGCTTTTGTAAGAATATCCGGCAAAGCATTTTTAGTAAGACTTTGGTGTTTGCCATCAATAATGGTAATGGATTCCATAATTGCATTATATACGGCTCTGTCTTGGCACCACTTTTCAGTAGTGTCTAATAGCCACTTATCGTCTACCTTTTCATAAGTAAATACATTTGGTATTATTTCCACAGCATGTTGGTACTGTTCGTCATTAAACCTATCTGATTGATCTACTTCAATCTTAAACGATTCCATAGTTGGTAGCCGATTATACTTTGCAACGTACTTTCCAACCTCTTTAAAGAGTTGTCTATACACACCTTCAAAGTATTCGGGCTTGATAAAAGGTAACACTTTACGCATAAACTTTTCGTTAGTAAGAACATTGCGTAAAACTGTTTGTTCAATATTAATATTCATTCCTGAGGGTGACCTATAGCTGATTCTAATATAGATGATAATATCATACCAGCGTGGTTTTGTAAACCAATATTTTCGGTATTTAGTGTATCATCTGGTGTATAGACAATATCAAAATTAAAAGTCATACTGTCTATATCATCATTTACTTTCAGGGCGCCAAATTGAATAACTGTTTCAATAAAGTCGCCTGTCTTGATTCTGACGTTCCAATGCTCTGCATCCTCAATAGGAATTAACTCATAATCTATGTTTTCCTTCATTACTGTCAACACTCCAAGTTTCACTGAATTCATTTGCAATTGATACTTTATGGGATGGATACCCATTACTTTTTAAGAAATTATCAAAGTCGGGAGTTTTTAGATTAATATGCACAGGCATAGCCTTTGGAAATCCGTAAGAGCTCCCTCCCGGTGGATAAATCATTTTAAATTTAGTCATGCTTCCTCAACAATATCTTCCATGTCCACCAAGGATTGGTGTCCAATACTATATTGTTTATTTAGGAAAGTTTTAAAGTCTGTATTTGCAAAAATTGGCATCCAAAATTCTTTTTCTAAAGTTTTATCATGACGAACTTTAGCTCCAACTTCTCCAGTAGCTTGATCAACCGGAGCATACCAACCATTTGAAGGCTTAGTAGCATATCCACCAGCAAGAGCACAATCGAGCAAGCCGGAATATTTGCGAACACCGCCATCCCAAGACACTGTAATAGGAATCTTAGATTTTTCTTTAACGTAACGACTTTTCTCTACATTAATTACAAAATGATAGCCTTGAATCTCTGTGCCTTTTTTATCTTGTTGGCGACCAAGAATCCAGATATTATCTGCACTATAATATATGCCAGTTCCACCACCAACAACCGCCTTGGGAAATAAACCAATCTCCATATACGTATGGTTGACAGCAATGAGAGGAATGTTTTTCATTGTAAGATATGGCGTACTCATACGAAATAAACCTTTTAAGGCTTTTGCACGTGACATATCTGCAACTGATTTTTCATTGATAGCGTCATCTAATTCTTTCTTAGATGCTAGATTACCAATAGAATCGATTACGATAATTACCTTATCATTTCTATCTATTGCTTCAAGCTGGCCAATTAAATCAAATTTAAGTTCTTCTACATTAGCAATAGGTGTATGCAAGATACGAGATGTATCAATATCAAATTGTTCGAAGTATGATTGTGGCGAACCAAATTCAGAATCATAAAATAGCATCACAGCTTCTGGATATTTTTTAAGATATGCACCAGCCATTAGAAGAGCAAAGGATGTTTTAAAATGTTTTGATGGCCCAGCTAAAACTGTTAAGCCGGGAGCTAACCCTCCGTCTACTGAACCTGAAAGTGCTACGTTTATCATAGGCACATCAGTTGGTGTCATATCTACTTCTGTAAAAAACTTAGAGTCAGCGAGGACTTCAGAGGTTTTGATTTTACTGTTTTTCTTCAGTTTGTCCATAATTGACATTTTGTTCTTTCTCTCTTTCGTCTAATTCGTATTGAGATCTATACTTATTATTAATTCTAATACATTCTTCAATAATTGTAAACCCGTTATCGTAATTAAATAGCGCTGAAGTGTCTTTTGGGAAACATGCTCCGCCATAACCTTGTTTACTATCAAATCCTGGAACCTTAGTATGTGATTGACCAATCCGTGGATCAGATCCAATGGCACGAGAAATCTTATTAAAGTTTACACCTTCTTTTTGAGCTAAGTCATATAGCTGATTGAAGAATGTAACTTTCAGAGATAAGAAATTATTGATGCCATATTTAATTAAACTTGCTTCTTTGTGGCTTACTTTAAATACCGGACAAGGATTACACAAACTATAATTGTCATATAATTTTTTTACATAACTAGTAGAAAAATCTGAACCGCCTAAGATATGGAAAGGAGGATTTACGAAATCTTCTTTTGCTGATTTCTCAGTTAAAAATTCCGGATTGTAAACTAAAAACTCTGCATTACTATACAAATCAAAAAAGTCTGGAGTAATAGTTGATTTTATAATAATAATCATATTATCTGACAATTTGCTAAGAACATTTCTTACTATAGAATAATCTACAGTGCCTTCCTTGCCCATTGGTGTAGGTACACAAATAAAAGCTACACTATATTTTGTTTGGTCAATATCATCTATTGTTGTTCCATATTTTGGATCAATAATAGTTTTTTCAATATCTGGATGTTGGAAACCATAATCGACAGCCTGACCTACAAAACCATGGCCAATGATTAGAATTTTCATTTTGTTTTCTCCGTTTCATAAACTCGTTTACGTAGATCAGATGTAGAAAATCTGTGATCTCTTTTATTATAATAAATTTCAATATTACGCTGGGAGCAAATATCACGCCCTGTAAACTTCATTGATTTGTATTCTTGGCCAATGATACGTAAATCTAAATCAAACATTTGTAAAATATCTTTTAGGTCTTCTTCAGTTTGATATGGAATAATTTCATCAACATATTTCACGCTTTGTAATTGCATCCAACGCTCAACCAATGTTTGAACTGGCGAGTTTTTGTCTTTTCTATCTATAGATGGGTCTACTTGTAAAGCACAAATCAAATAATCACAATGTTCTTTTGCTTCACGAAGCATCGAGCAATGACCAGCGTGTAGCAAATCAAATGTAGATGCAGTAATAGCTATTGTCCTTTTAGAATGTTCCATGTTTCTTTCCAATCTTTTACATGATAAACTAATTTGCCATGAGTGTCTAGCTTATTATATAGTGAATAATCATTACCACCAAGTTCGCAGTTGTCACCAAAGAAATAGATTTCATCGTTGCTCATATCAAAGTCTTGTAAAATTTGAGACTTATCGCCTCCAGGTGGTGTAATATCTATGCCTGTTTCTCCAGCGATTTCAAATTTAATATCTGAATATTTTTTAGACATTTTATCTGCAATGGATACACGCTCTTTTTTGTGCTCATCCCATTGTTTATACATACACCGTTCTTCGAAATTGCACCCTCGGCCAATAATTGAAAAATTTACAAGGCCCGGACGTTCATCAAAATGCGTTCCAGTTTTATGGTAAAATTTTGATTCTTTTAAAATAATCTCTAAATCTGCACGAACATTATTTGGCATATCCCAATGGTTAGATCGAATATGTTTATCCTGCTCCCATACGTCATTACCAGAACATTGATATACACGCTGACAATTATTATAAATCTCAGGCGTTAATTGTTCTATAGTTTTTTCTCGGTCTGAACCAGTAACAATATACACTTCCATATTTGTTACAAACTTTTTAAACCAAGATTTAAACTCAAAATCTATACGTTGGCGCGATGGCGTTAGAGTACCATCCACATCAAAAAGATATTTTCGCATTTTATTGATGACCTATATCATATGGTGCCCAAGGATAATTACGATCAATTTGAGTATTTTCCTTTGGTGGGCTTAATTCATTGATTCGCTTATAAGCATTTTGCAATTGTGTTTGCAATTGATGTATGTTATTTTCAAGTAAGTCTATTCTATTGGCCTGTGCCACAATAATCTTTCGATTCTTTTCAGCTTCCATTTCATCTGGTAACATTAAAACACTCCATTTCTGTAAACGTATTCCAGGGCATTATTTGCTTCTTTTTCAATAGCCCTATTTTCATACCATCGACCATGATCATTATCAAAAGCACGACATAGGTCTTCGATTTCTTTTGATGTAATAGGGTAACCTTTTTCTACAGCTTTACCAGCAACAGCAATCATAATTTGATACATTTTGTGATACCAACCAGTATTGTTTATTGTTGTGTAATCTGATGCCAGTTTCTTTGGCCAAAATGGGCAATCATAATAACCGGACCAGCTATACTCAGTATTCTCTAATGAACTTTTACGATGTTCAATTATTTGTTTTCGCCACTCATCTGGGAGACGGTCGAGAAAATTGCCGGAATCTCTTGTATCATCGTATTTATGTCGAGCAAGTAGCTCGTCCACATCAATAGGAATACCAGTATTCCGGAAAATAAAGTTAAAAGCACTACTGTAATTCGCAGGGACATAATACATTCTGCTGAGATCCTTAGTTTGGCGATCTCCGATGCTGTCAAGTTCGGTGTTGAGGGCCCACCAAAAGTGCTTGATTTCATCTTGCTGTATATTTCTATCAAGTCTAAATACAAGCCGGAACTTGGGTAGTTTTTCCAAACTAGAAGCAGTACTATAGCAAATGAAATCCCATAGGCCAAACTTATCGATAAGGGTATCATTCAAATCTCCTTCAGGTGTCCAATCATCAACATCAACAGCGCACCAGCCTGACCAAGCCAATACGTTCTTGTTGGCCCTAGTTGTGCCAATGTTATAAACAGCTGGTGATATAAGTTCTGCATCAGTTTTTCCTTCTAATGGTCTTTCAGACAATTTAAAGAAAAACTTTGAAAACTTATCCCATGTTTCAAAATCAAATCTTTTATCTGTTTTATTATCAAATCTACTGGTGAATACAGTCAAAGAATACATTATGCAAAGAATTCCTCCAAGGTTGCTACCGGTTCATGTGTCCAATCCATAGCATCAAGGATTGGTTTTAACGGCTCAATAAACGTCTTCCCAAACATTATATCATAGTTTACATACTGATGTAAACCAAATTCTTTAGGTAAAATCCCAGGAAATGACACAACATTTTCTTTTGTAGGATTCGGGACTTTTAAGTAAATAAACTTGATCTTTTCACCAGTTTTGATTGACTCATAACGTTTAGATAAATTTAATTGTTTAAGCCGGTTGTTATATAGCAGAGATCCACGAACATGAATTGGTGTACCCTTTGTGTATATTAGTTTACTATCTTTCCATTTGTTTATAGCTGTTACACCACGCGGGAATGCTACTGCTTCTGGTGGTAAGCTATTAAACTCTCGTTTAAAATCAGCAATAAATGCTTGGGTTTCAGATTCAGAACTATTTATGATTACTTTAAACACTTCTTTAAATTTATTGCGAACTACTTCAGGAGTAGAAGACTTAATAGCTTCAATACCCATCATCTTGAGTTTGGGCTCGGCGAACTGTACACCTTCAGAGTTATGTACGTTTAGAATATATCTTTTCTTTGCTGTCCATATGCCACGATCAGCAATAACTTCTCGAGCCATTTCCATACGAGGAGTATAGCCATTCATGATAAAGAAAAACTCATCATATGATTTTGCCATAACTTTTTCAAAATGATCTTTACATATTTTATCTAAAAACTTAACAGGATCTTTTGGTTTAAACTTTTCAATAAGAGGACCCATATTGACATAGATCGAATCAGTATCAATCGCAACGATATAATCTTTATTTGCTTTTGTAATATCGTTCATGGCTTTGTTCATACATTGCTCTGCCCACTTGATAACAGTCTGGCCAGTAAGTGTAACAGATTCTGCCAGTGCATTATCAAAATATTTAAAGTACTTATTAGCAAGAGCGCCATATAAAGAGTTAAGCAAGATTTTAATGGCCATCTGATTGTTTTCAGCTTGGTTAATCTTAGAAAGAAGAGATTTATCTTTTGTCTTCTCATATGCAGATTGCGCATCAAGCATTTGGCGTTTAATAGTTGAACGTTCAGCATAGTAGTCAACAATCAATTCGGGAATAATACCTTGGTTTGTCCGGTCATAGGGCACGCCAGATGAGGCGAGAGCATACGTATCACTAACTTGCTTTGTACGATCATGTTCAGAAAGATAATAATCTACACCTTGTGGAAAACGTCTAGTGTAATCTTTAATAAGAGTTTCAGGCGAAATATTTTGTTGAACAATAATATTTGGATATAGAGAATTAAGATCAAATGATACTACCCAGTCATGGGAGCCAACCTGTGGATCTTTTACATAACCACCGGCAATGCTGCCGGGTTTTCCCGCAGCTGCATCACGAGCATCCGCGCCAAGAACTGAGTATGGAACTTTTTTAATCTGATCGACTGGACAAATAACATTCTTACTTAATAGTCGCCGATAGATAATTGATTCCCAAATATTAGTAGTGCCAAATGTATCGTTAATATTGACGCCACCTTTATACGCCATAGTTAAAGCCAAAGAAATAAGGCCCATTTTCTGGTCAATACGATCTACTAGCTGGACGTCTTTAATGTTATAGTCAATAAACTTTTGGTGGTCTTCTTTATACAAAGTATATAGATTACCGTGTTCTTCATATGATAGCTTACGATCGCCAAGAACAACATAACCAATATGATCAAGTTTATAAGATTCTTGAGCACCATATGAGTAACCAAACTTTTGAAATAATTCAAGATAATCTGCCTGTTGGATTCCAACGATTTCATATGCTGGTAAAATCCTTTGCATTTTCTTTACATCACGTGGATTTACCATATTCCAAGGTGAAAGGCGTCTTGCAGCTGTTTCTGAACCAATCAATGTAATACGGTTTACAAGATATGGAATATCAAAGAAACGAGAGTTCCAACCAGTAATTACGTCAGGATAGTTTTTAGTCCAATAGCCAAGAAACTTTGCTAACAATTCCTCTTCAGAATTGCAATGGTGATATTGAATTTGATCACCATATAAATCAATATCGCACTTGGCTGGATCATACGAATCTAATCCCCAGACCTGGTAGATTGAAGACTTACTAGATTTTAGAGCAATAGAAATAATTGGATAAGCTGCTTCTTCTGGCGTTGGAAACCCGTTGTCTGAAGCCACCTCAATATCAAAGTTTACAACATTAATATGATTAATATTAAAATCAATATTAGTTGGAAATTTTTCTGTAATAAACTGATGAATATAATTTGTTGTGCCAAAGATACTAACATCATTTACATCTTTATATTGCTCAACATATTCTTTAGCGTCGCGCATACTATTAATACCTCTTACAGGTACTAAGTCATGGCCAAACAAAGATTTGATTTCAGACTTGTTTTGAGATGCACGGTATAACGTAGGAGCAAATTTAATTTTATTTTGAATAGAGCTACCGTTAGCGGTATAGCCACGGTACAAAATAGAATTGCCGTAACGATTTACTGATGTATAGAATTCCAAATGAATTACCTCCGTTTGGTATATTCTATCATAAATTTAAGATCTTGTAAACAAAAAAAAGGGCCGAAGCCCTTAATTTATTTTTTGTCATTCTAAACCTATACAAGGAATAAGAATAGATTGTTTGCAGTTATCTGGATAAGCAATAGCTGAACCAAGTATAGGCAAACCCACCATTATAATAGTAATAAGCAAGAACGCCCAGCCTAGGCCTTTGGTTGTGCAATAATTAGTTTGTTCACTCATATTAACGCTCTGCCAGTACTACAGTGGTTTGAGAATCATGATAATCGCCGCTTTCATAATAATCCCGAAATGCTATTTCCTTTACCATCGTACCATTTTTTACGCGATATGTTACGATTTCCCTGCGAATAACATCCGTGGTGTCTGCATCAAATGCAGCTTTAAATGGCCCATCATCACTCATTTTCATCCAATCCCCCGCAGTAGTAAATTTCAAGTCTTGCATTTCATTATTCATGTTCGCCGCCATTACCTCTGCCATTATAATTACCAAATAGATTTGGTCTACGATTAGCAGTTTCAAATGTCGCTACTGTAATCGCAACTGCGGCTAGTAGTAGCGCATGTAACATCATGCTAACTACTCCTGCCCACATACTACCTACTATAATAGCAAACACAATACACCACATCCATGCCAATACTTGCATAATCATATGGCGAGTACTAAAATCTGGAATATTACTTAAAGGATTTTTCTTATGGTCCATCACTACATTCCAGCAGCTAATAATAAAGGTTCTCATTATTTTTTATCCGATACAAAAGAATACATTTCTTTTGCTTTCGATTGAAGTTCTTCCATCGTATACATTGTTGGAACTTCTTCAATAGTTTTTTTACCAGCTTCTACCATCTGGGCAAACAAAGCTGTGTTTAATTCTACTTGTTTATCCATGTAGTCCTTTGCCATAGCAAGGATGTCTGCACGGATTTCGAATGGATTTTTATTAGTCATAATAGACTCCTATGTGTGTTATGTGTGTGGTCGGTAAGGGCCGTTATGGCCCCTACACATTCGTTTGGGTTTATTGATGTTAGTACTGCATAAAAACCTATCATTATACAAACTAATATCAAACTAGACATTACTATAAAAGAAGCTAAACCAAGCTTCTCCACCAGCTCTGATGTTACCACTATACGGCAAACATTAATAGAAGTGAAATAAGAAATGCAAAGATTCCTAATGCTTCTGCAAATGCTATACCGACAAACATCGTTGAGTTGTCAGCTTTTTTAGGCATGTGCTTTAATACACTACCTACTACCATTGAAACTCCGATAGCTGCTCCGCCCATAGCAAAGGTTGCTAGTCCAGCGCCGATGTATGCGCCCATTGTTGCGATATCACCGGTCATTATGCAACTTCCGAATTTCCATCATACACTTCTTCGACTCCTCGTGGAGCCCCATTCTTGCGAGCTCCGCTGCCGCTCTGGAGTATCCAATCGTCTGCGTAAACCGATCGAATGAAGACCACAAACCCGACAAGGGTGAGAAGACA
>MDSX01006805.1_pt1 | contig 27194 bp, 34 predicted proteins | sample 811141 | NCBI WGS metagenome assembly MDSX01 (sample SAMN05326642, study PRJNA326480) | marine metagenome | isolation source: seawater | place: Atlantic Ocean: South East | collected 2010
AATAATACAAATATATTAGGTCTGCCTTCAAAATATTCGTAATATTTTGCGTCAACAGTCTTTTTTTTCATTACAAAATAGGGTGGATTTCCTATTATTAAATCATATTTCTCTTCTGGAACATATTTTAGATAGTCATTATTCATTAAATTCGTATTATTTGTATGTTCTAGTGCCTTTATTTCAGTAAATATTGTATTATTGAACTCAATTCCATCTATTTCTACATTTTCAAAGGATTTATCAACTTCATTTATTACTTGGCAAGATCCACAAGATGGTTCTAATACTCTTTTTATTTTTTTATTCGCTTTTTTACAAATACTTATCATATCTGTCACAATATTTTTTGGTGTAAAATAGATTCCTTCTTTCTTTTTTTCATCATTACTTAATTTTTTTGTTAAATCCTTTGATAAGGAAGAAAACTGTTCATTCATTATAAATATATAAAACACAAGCAATATATTTAAATCAATTTTACACATAGTGCTGGTTTTTTAGTGCTTTTTTTAAAGTATTATAAATTGAATTAGATATAATAAATATATTATATATTATATAAATGAACTGTTTTGAATTATTTGCGGGTTGTGGTGGATTAGGTTATGGTTTTCATAAAGAAGACTTTAATATTGTAGTCGCAAATGAGCTTGAAGAAAATATAGCTGTAACGTATAAACACAATTTCCCTGATACAAATGTTATTGTTGGGGATGTTACTCAAAAATCTACCAAAGAAAAGATTTATAAGGCTTTTAAAAGCACAAGATGTGATGTCATTTTAGGTGGACCACCGTGTGTTGCTTATTCTATGTCCGGTCATAGAAATTCAAGAGATCCTAGAGGTCAATTATTTAAGGATTATGTTGAATTTGTCAAAGAATTAAAACCCAAAGTATTTGTTATGGAAAATGTAAAGGGTATACTTACTATATTACACGATAAACCCAATCTAACACCTGAAGAAAAATCATTAGCTGATAAATATTATGTATTAGAAGAAGAAAAATTAAAACTATCAGCAGAGAAAAAACAATTAACTGTAAAAAAAAAGAAAAAAACAAGTATTCCTGTTATTAGAAATAAAAGACTAACGAAAGAAGTAAATTCAAAAATTAAAAAAATGAAAAATGATATTCCCAAATTTAGAATGAAAGTTACTGATATTATTACCGAAACATTTCAAAAAATGGGATACAATGTTCAAATGAAACTATTGAATTCAGCTAATTATGGAGTTCCTCAAAAAAGGGAAAGAGTTATATTTGTTGGAGTTATAAATGATATTACTGAAAAATTTGAATATCCGGTTGAAACTCATAATAAAGATGGAACTGATGGAAAGTTAAAATGGATTAGTGTTAAAGAAGCTATTGGTGATTTAAAAGATTTACCTGAAGATTTTGAAAATTTACAACAAATATATACCAAACATACACAAAAATTTATTGAAAAAATTAAAAATACAGAAATTGGTTCAAGTGTTTTAAAAAAATATTCAGAAGCATTTTATAGATGTTATCCTGATAGACCATCTAATACTGTTAAAGAAAATCACGGTGGAGTATTTGTTCATTATGAAAAAAATAGAGTTATGACTCCAAGAGAGCTTGCTAGATTACAAAGTTTTCCTGATGATTTCGTATTCAAGGGAACAAAAAGCAGTATGTTAATTCAACTAGGTAATGCTGTCCCTTGTGGTCTATCTAATGCTATCGCAAAACAAGTAAAAAAATTACTATAAATAGTAAGATTTTATTAATATATTTTTATGCGAATAGTTTTGCTTTGAATGCTGCTACATCCCCCCAGTATGTACCTTTATACCAATAAAGGTCTTCTATGTTCAACGTTTCATCGCCCTCAGTAAATGCTAGACGCGATGGAAATCCTGGCGCACCTTGTCTCTTTTTTTCTCTCATCATCTTTGCCTTAACGGCTCGCTTTACATCATTGCAGTGCTTACATAGCGGTTGAAAATCGCTTAGAGTCTGTGTTTGTGTATTAAGCACTCTTTCGTCATTTTGCTCCAATACTAGATCGTTCTTGTGGTCACATTCAATACCTGCGGTTGTTCCACAACTCACACAAGGTAGTTTACAGATTTCCCTCTTGATGCTACTACGAATTGCAGCTGCTCTGCGCTGTACGCCTAGACCGTAAAATTTAATATAATATACTTGCCTTCCTTTTTTGGGAAATGTCATTTTACTATGCTCTTCCAATAACATCGCACGGTCTTCATCTGTCAAATCCCATGCGCGGCTAGTTTTACAATCAGGATCAAACTTTTGTGAAAAACGACAGAATTTATATTTCTTACCCAACCACCCGTCATTTCTAAAGATACCATCTCCAGAGGTATATGCACAATATTCTGGTAAACTATATCTAACGATTAACGATGATTTTCCCTCTTCATTTAAGAATTCTATTTTGAATTGTTTTGTTTTCGACATTTTCATTTACTAGCTGTTGGTAATTTTTTTTCTTGAGTTATACGATTTGTTTCTACCTAATATAGTCAGAAACAATTTTGATCAATTTTCACACCAATTCCATTGTTTCACTTATAAAACCAACTCTTTCTTCTGGGTCAGCTTGTAAAACTTGCTCTTTATATATTTTCATTGTTTTTCTTCGTTCATATTCTCTGAGAGGGTGTGAAATTTTTTTACAAAACTTTGACATTGAGTTTCCCATATAATTAAGCTTACATTTTTTTTATCTTCTTAATCCTTAATTTATATTTTTTGTATTGGTGATAGGATAATACAAGCGGCAATATTATACCCATTTGTATTATATATTAATATTATTCTTTTATAGATTTCATTGCTTCCTTTATGGAGGCTAATTTTGCTAGCTTTTTCTTTATTGCTTTGTCACATTTTTCTTTTATAGATGGTTCGGGGCTTATTGCGGATAAAGATTTTTGCCATATATCTAATTTTTTGGGATCATTATTATAATCAGGATTTTCTTTTTCCCAATCTGTTAATGTATTTACTAGCTTAAATTTAGTATTAGTTACAGCGTTGCTTATTTGTGTCCCGTCATCTTTTACCCAACCTTTTTCATTTTTTACCATAAATTTTAATCTTTTTTCATCTGTTGAATGAATAGGTCTATCTGTGGGACTTAAATCTTCTAATTGCTTTGATAATATATTAGACATACCTTCCATATATCCATTCTTTGTTGTATAATCTAAATCTTTTATTGTTAAATTTATACTATCTACAAAATCTTTCAATGTTTTGGCATTTTTACAATGTTCATCTAAAAATAGATTTACGTTGATATAATTATTTGTGTTTTGAATATTTGTTATATTGTTGATTATAGTATGTGTTTTGGGTTTCTCTACATTTACCACTTTTTTACACTTCTTTGAATGTTTCCATAGACCATTTCTGCTCTTATATTTTTTATTACAAGTTTGGCAAAAAAAATAATTGCTACTTTTTGCTACTTTTTGAGCGTTGTCCGGTGACGCTAGGTGACACTTTTTGAGGTGTTTTTGTGTATTCAAATGTTTTAGCCAATTAAATTTTTTAGATGTAATATAGTCACAACATTTACAATAATAAGAATTGCTACTTTTTGCTACTTTTTTCTCTAAAGGTGACGCCATAGGTGACGAACCTTTTTTTTAGTTCCTTTTTTTCAGTTCTATATTTAATTATAATATCAACATTATTTATAATGAAGTTAAGAGACGGTATTCTCCTTGTTGTTGTTGTTCTTTTATTTGTTATTTTAGCATATTTAGTATCAAGTAAAAACCCAAAACAAAGTTTTCTCGCACCAGTAATAGTTCCTATTAGAGGATTTTTCGGTTACGGTGGACCTAGACATAATACTACTATTGTTGTAGGAGGAGGTAGCTCTTCAAGTAGTTCCAGTAGTTCCAGTTCCAGCGGAGGAAGTTCTTCCAGTTCTTCTGGTGGAGGAAGTTCATCAAGTAGTTCAAGCAGTGGCCCTACTATGTCAGGCCCTACTATGTCAGGCCCAATAACTACTCCCCCAGCAGTACCTCCTTCGGCTGTCCCATTTAGTCTTATGTAATAAAAATGGTCTAATGATCATTTATATTACACGATTTTATATTCAACGATAATCAATTAAATCTAACTTAATAAATATAAATAGATGAATGAAGAAAAAAAGAAATCTAATTATCAAGAAACAGGAAAGAAGCGAAATACAATTGATAAATTTTATACTAACCCCCAAATTGTCAATAAATATATAAATAAATTTAAACCTTATATTAACAAAGGTGACCTTATAATAGAACCAAGTGCCGGTAGTGGTGTTTGGACAACACCATTACATATGTTTAATCTAATAGCTTTTGACATACAACCTGAAGGCGAAGGAATACAACAAATGAATTTTCTAGATGTTGATCTATATGCTTTTCAATCTAAATTACACTTTATTGGAAATCCCCCTTTTGGAAGACAATCTTCTCTTGCCAAAAAATTTATTAAACATATATGTAGTTGTGAAAAAACAAAAACAATAGCATTTATTTTACCCAAAAGTTTTAAAAAAGATAGTTTTCAAAAGGTATTTCCACCACATTTTCATTTAGAATATCAAGATGATGTAGATAAAGATGCTTTTTTGGCTAATGGAAAAACTTATGATGTTCCTTGTGTATTTCAAATATGGCGTAAAAAGGATACAAAGCGTATTATTCCTGAAAAATTAACCCCCAAAAACTTTGCTTTTGTTAAAAAAGATAAAAATCCAGACTATTCATTACGTAGAGTAGGTGTAAATGCTGGAGTGATAAGTAAAGATATTGTAGATAAAAGCGAACAAAGTCATTATTTTATAAAATTAAAACAAAATAGTGATCTTTTCGTAATTAAATATCAGCAAATTTATTGGGAACATAATAATACTGTAGGTCCAAAATCAATATCAAAACAAGAATTTATTAAGAAAATTAACAAGTTAACTTCTCTCTAATCCATTTGCGTATATTATCATTTGTTGGATTGAGTATTTTTAATAACCCATTAATGTAATATGGTTTCAAATCATCAGTAGTTTCCTTATCTTCTATCATTAATATAGTATTATATACTACTTTTAATAAGCGTTTATCATATGTTTCTTTGATATTTTGAAAAACAGTATCAATATTAATGGCATCATCACTAGCATCTTTAAATAAATCAGGAGATTCTAAAGATAATACATTTTTATAAAGAGCTAAAGTATGGGTAATAGCTGTTTGTTCAGCAGCAGAATAAGTAATAATTAATTTTTCAATGCCACTAATAGCACTAGTTAAAATATGATTATAAATTTTATTATCTTCGCTTTTATACCATTTATAATAGCGACGAATAGCATGAAATAAATAATATAAATCATCCTTTCCATCACTATTATACCATCTCCAAACCCCTTGTAAATAAGATGGTGGATGTAGGCGTAATATATTATCACTAACACTTACTTTTGTGCCTATAGGTGATTGAGATAATAAAGCTAATTGAACCATAACTTGTAAAGGTTCTAATATCATGTCACTTCTTTCTTTCCGAGTTGTAATATCCATTACATTACCTCTATTTATTTGTTTATACTTTTTCATTAATTTATACATTTTTTGTGTTTTTTTAATTCCACCTATTAGATTCCATCCCATATAAGCATAATTCATATATATATACAATATTAAAAGTTATATAAAAGAAAATCAACTGATTATGTAGTATGGATTTACAAGCAAGCAAAGAAAATGAGGAGGACGTAGAATTAAAAGAATTTTTATTTCCAAAGAATGATAATAGATTATCAAAATTTGTAAATTTGAATACAGAACAACAATTAAATAGTATTTTTATTGGTAGTGTAATAAGCGAAATAGGCGAGGATAAATATATTAGATTAAAATCAGGAGAAAATCAAATAGAAAAAGATAATTTAAAACAAATGTATCAACAAGAAAATAATGAATTGCGTGAAAAAATAAAAAGAATAGAAAATAATAAACGAGAAAGGGAAAGAGAATATATAAGGGAAAAAACAGAGATTAGAGAAAACATTAGAATAGATTTAAATAAGCAACATGAGCAAAAATATATGATAATGGAACAAGATATAATAAAATATAAAACAAGATGTGATGAATATACGGAAAAAAGACTGAGTGATCAGACAGAAAATAACAATAAAATTCTTTTACAAAAAGATGAGATGGAGAGAAGATTAAGTGATCAGCGAAAAATTTATGAAGAAAAATTAGAAAAAATGCGTGAAAAAATAGAAAATATGGTTGTATTAACATCAAATTCAACAAAGAAAGGCCAAGAGGGTGAAGATTGGACATTTAATCAATTATTACGATTATTTCCAAGAGCACAAATAGAAGATACTCACGCTGTGAAACATAGAGGTGATTTTATAATTAAAGATAAATATACAGGAATGGTGGATTCAAAAAAATTTAAAGGTAATGTTGGTAAAAGAGATATTGATAAATTTAAAAGCGATATGGAGGCAAATAGTGATTTTCAATATGGTATATTATGTGCTACAGATTATGGTATAGCTGCGAAACAAGATTTATCATTGGAATTTGTAAGTGGCAAACCAATAGTATATATTCACAAAGCTTGTGAAAATCCTCAAAAAATATTGATAGGGTGTAATTTATGTAAATTAATATTGAAAAATATGGATTGTTTTGATGTAACAAAAGAGGAAAATCAACTAATAATAAAAGAAAAAACAAAGTCATTAGTAAAAATTAAAAAAAAAATGATAAAAAAAGTAAATGACTTTAGAGATGGAATGATAGAATTAATGGATATTCAATGGAATGAGTTAGATGTAGTATTGAAACAAATTAATGTCAAACATTAATATATACAAATGTGGTATTTTTGTAAATATAAAGATAGTTTAGGCATTCCAAAAAAAGGCTTACATTCATATAGGGTATATGATATAGCAATAATGGATGTTTTATTTACATTTCTATTAGCAAAATTTATACAATATCATCTATTAGAAGAGTGGGACTTTTTATTAATATTAGTTTGTTGTTTTTCTCTTGGAATTATATTACATAGAGTATTTTGTGTAAAAACTACAATAGATAAGTTACTTTTTTCGTGATTTTTTCATTTTTTTATTTTTTAAAAGAAATAAATATAGCTTTTGGATTTTAGAAATAGACATTTTATCGATAATTTTGTGTATAGTCTTAGAATTATATTTTTTTTTTGTTTTTTGTTTAAAAAGTCTTCTAGATGATGGTGATGTTTTTAATTGTAATAATATTCTGCGTTTAAACTCTTTGGTTGCGGTTTTTAATCTTTTTTTATTATAGTCTGTTGCTAATCCTCCATTATCAATATGATTTCTAATTATAAAATTTTCCATATCTATAACCTTTCTTTTTCCAAATTGGTCATTTCTCCATAAAGTTTTTTCTGTTATTGGTATATTATCAAACCCAGCTTCAGTTTTTTGATCACCAATAATTGCCTTTATATTTTTTTGTATTTTTCTTGTTTTTACCTTTCTTTTTGTTCTTTTTTTCTTAGTTGTCATTTATATTATAAAATATTTTTTTATATTATAATATAAAAATGTTTGATTACAATATGCGTTTAGTTTTGATAGGGGAATGTTCAGTTGGTAAAACTGCTTTCGCCTCTAAATTAACTTATGGTTTTTTTCAAGAGAATCACGATACAACAATAGGCGTAGATTATAGTGCGAAAACAATACCTATAAATAATGAAGCTATGATAAAATGTCAATTATGGGATACGGCAGGACAAGAAAAATTCGCACCTTTAATAAAAACATACTACAAAAATGTAGCAGGAGTTATATTAATATTTGATGTAACACAAAGATATACATTTGAAAGATTACATTTTTGGATAAATGAAATGAAAAAATATGCGCCTTCAGATTATCCTATATCAAAAATATTAATAGCTAATAAGATAGATTTGGATAGAAAGGTTAGTAAAGAAGAAGCATCTACACTAGCAAAAAATTATGGTTTTATGTATAGAGAAATGAGTATTAAAAATGATATTAATGTTGAAGAATCTTTGATTGCTCTAGCACAAGATATTTATAAAAATAAAGAAGTAAATGAAGGTATTAAAACAAGTAAAATAAAATATTCAGATTTAAAAATAAAAAAAGGAAAAGATAGAGAATATTGTTGTTGTATTTGTTAATATTGATAAAGTTGTTTTACTATAATAGAAAAAGACCAATCTTCATCATGTAAATTTACTTCAAATCCTTTATCATTTAATAATTTAACTCCAAATTTTACTAATTTAACAGGTCCAAAATATTTTCTTTCTGGTTGCTGTTTATTAGTATTTTTATATAATATACTAGAAGACCAATCTAAAGGATTTCTATCAACAGGAAATCTAGCTATTAAATCTGGAGTACTTGGAGACTTTGTTCTTAAAAGTGTCTCACCACCAAAATTTTTGTTAGTATTATTAAAAAATTGTATTTGATCTACTGAATATTGTTGAGCCTGTGTTAAGTTGCTTCTTAAATCTATATTTGATGCATTTGTTGAACATGCTCTTTCATTATTTGACAAATCTGAAACATCTATACACGCATACCCTGGAACACCATTAGTTTGTCTATTATAATAATTACCTAATCCATATCTAGGGTCCATCGTTTGATTATTGTAATATGATGGTAATTTAAGCTTTACATCTACTGTATCTATCATTGATATTAAATCAGTATTTGCTTTGTTATTATTGAAATCATCAAGTACTACTATAAAATATCTAGGACCCTTAATATCTACTCTTGACTTAGGACAAGTATATCCATCGTAAATTTTATCACCTGTTCCCCAGTCATTTCTAGCTGATATAACATTACTTATTATAGCACCGTCCGGCGGAGTTCTTGACCGTTCAGGTATGGTATTTCCATAGATAGCCTCTACTTTAGTGGTTTCTACTGGTGATATCGCTGCTGTTGTTAGCGCATCACCTGCATCAGGAACAGTAAATGTTGTTGTTGTTCTATATACAGGTTCTTCATATGAGCTTACATTTGAACCCCACCTACATCCACTTGAATCATACTGATATGGTTTTACTACTGTTGTTTGACCTCTAAATCCCATTAACCATCCTAAGTTATAATCTATTTTACCCCCTGGTCTAGGTACTTCGGATTCTTGTTTTGCGGAACAAGGTGCTGCTTCCTCCCCATCTTTGAACCATTGAATATATGCTTCATTCCCAGATGGGTCATAATTATAAATTTTTATTTTATTATCGTGTTTAGTATATTTAAATTCTAAAAGAGAAAAAGGATATAATCCTGTAGCTGAAGGAGGCGGCCAATTACCAATACTTGTATGATGTCCTGCATAATTTCCTGATATATCATAATATCCTCTAAAAATATAATTTTGAGAAATATCAACAAAATCCCATATTTGTTTATTAATTTGAGTTACCAATTGTTCTTGTGAATAGTTACCTTCTTCGAGTGTAATTGGATATTTATTATAATTCCATGAAATATCAAATGAATCTGTACCATAGTCGGGACTAAAGGTATACCAAGCATTAGGTATTTCCACACTATCTAATACTATAGATATTACATTTGTTAAAGGTTGTTTAAGTTCCATAATATAATTTGAAGATGTATATAACCTTGTTGAATCTCTCTCACCACCAGTTTCATTCCCATCGCAATCTGCAAATTTATATTTAGGTAAAAATTTTCTAAAAAAACTATCAAAGCTAACTAGTCTTTCTATTTCTTGAATCTCAAAAGGATTTTTTTTACCTTGAACTATGCTTTTTGGAGCATATGTTTGGTCTAAAGGTTTTCTGATTTGTCCTATAACATCTTTTTCTACATTTATTATTTGATTTATTTTTGCTTTTTCTTGTTCTTCATTTTGCCTTTGAAATCTTTCTGTTAAAACTTTCCCTGCCTCACTTGTCTCTTTTTCATATGCTTCTGTCCAAGTTTCCGCATTTACATTTTCCAAATGTTCTATTAAACGTTGCTCAGCCTGGTCAAAAAAAACTAAATATTTTTCCTGATTTTTAAATTTTCTTTTTAATTGTAAGATTCGTCTATTTATTATACCCTTATTAAGTGGAACATATTGAAACTTTAAAATCGCAGCTAATTCCTCAATATCATAATTATAAATATTAAAATCTATTGTATTTTGATTTTCTTGTTGTTTTTTTATTTGATATTCTCTTCTTCTAACATAATTTTCAAAAGGTCTGTCAGTTACTTTTTTTTTTGAGTCCTTTAAAGCCTTATCTTTATCATATTTATTATTTAAAGTTTGATATGTATTTTCTTGTTTTTTTTCATTTTTCCAATCTCCATATTTTGGATTACTCATTAATATATATACTTATAAATTATTAAATCATAAAAGTAATAATTTATTTAGTGTCTTTTTTTTAGTGCTTATTTTTTTATTCGTTCACTCTGAAAATTGAATACAATATACTACTATACAAATGAATTATAAAATAACTAAATCAAAGATGACTGAATCAAAAACAAATACTGAATGTCAAATATGTTGCGATAAATTCAATAATTCTACCAAAGCAAAAGTTACCTGTGGTCATTGTAATTTAGACGCTTGTAAAAAATGTGTGAGATTTTATCTTCTTAGCACCACTTCTGGTGCTCATTGTATGGGATGTAAAAATGCGTGGGACAGAGAATTTACACAAAAATCATTAAATAAATCCTTCTTTAATGGTAGTTTTAAAAATAAACGAAAAGAGATTTTATTTGAAAGTGAAAAAGCAAGATTTCCTGAAACAATGCCAGCTGTTGAAAATTATAAAAAAATTAAAGACTGGCGTAAAGAAGAAATTCAAATGGAAAGCTCTATAATGGTATTAAGAGAACGATTATGGGAGCTAGAAAGAGCTAAAAAAAAAATTAATAATAATATTCGCCGAGCAAAAGCAGGTGATCTAATTGATAAAAAAGAACAAAGTAAATTTATAAGGAAATGTCCAAGAGATAATTGCGAAGGGTTTCTATCATCAGCTTGGAAATGCGGTGTATGTAACATTTGGGCGTGTTCAAAATGTTTTGCTGAAAAGGGGTTTGATAAAGATGCCGAACATACTTGTAATGCTGACGACTTAGCCTCAGCCGAACTAATTAAAAAAGAAACAAAGGGTTGTCCTGCTTGTGGAACTCGTATATATAAAATTAGTGGTTGTGACCAAATGTGGTGTACATGTTGTCATATCGCATTTTCCTGGAGAACAGGTATGAGAGTTAATGGAGTTATTCATAATCCTCACTTTTATCAATTTCAAAGAGAAGGTGGTAATGCGGTTGTTCAAAATCCTGGAGCACAAATATGTGGTGGATTACCTACATATATGCAAATTAGAGATAGAATGATCGCGATGAGGAGGAATGATTTATTTAGAGCATGGGCTGGTATGGCTTTTGATAATTTGATAAAAAATGATCACACATATGAACGGTATAAAAAACTATGGGATAATTGGTATAATGGATTTGAAAGTATTATTAATTTTGCGCATAGAGGAGCAAATCATTTCCAATATACTATTTTAGATAGATTTAGACAGCATTGTCAACAAGCATTAGATAATAAAGAATTAAGAATTAAATTTATATGTGGAGAAATAAATGAAGAAAAAATGAAAACTCAATTAATTAAAAAAGATACACAATATAACAAAAGACAAGCTCTATTACATGTTTATGAATTAATGGGGGCCGTTTATACTGAATGTCTTATCGGTATTCATAATACTATGTTAGAATTCATTAATGAAAATAATTTTAAAAAACATTCACACAAGCAAAAAACTGAAACCACTATTTTACAAATATCACGCGTTCAAAAATGTTTAAAAAATATTCATACAAATATTATGAAATTAGAAAGAGTAAGAATTTATTGTAATATAGAATTATTTAAAATTAGTGGTATTTATAACCAATCTGTTGATATTATTGACGGAGAATATTCTACTCCAAAATTTAATAAGGAAAGCTGTAAAAATGAATTAACTAAAAAAAATTGTGGTGAATTACAAATTAAATATGTGTTTAATACCAATCGTAATAGATGGCAACGAGAAATGGAACGCCCAGGAAAACCTGTTTATATTTAAAATAAGCTACTAAACCAATTATAAATAAAATGATAAAGTTTAAAATTTTTTTTTAAAGTTGGACAAATATGCCCTTTTAAAGATTTTCCACAAATAGGACATTTTTTAGGATTTGATTTATTATATTGTATTTTTTTACACCCTTCTGTTAATATTCTATCCCAGGATATTATTACACAACCTTGGGCTCTTTTAAAATGATCGTGACCATAAAATAAAATATTTTCTAAAAATCTCAAAACTATACTTGCTTTTTCTTTTAATTTTATAATATCATTTCGTGATATAAAATTTAAACCTTTATAAATATATTTATTTCTTCTCTCTTCACTATACATTCTACTTCTATTTGAATATATTACTTGATTTTTTATTCTTCCTATTCCCATTATTTTATTTATACTATTATTCATTTCAATCACATAAATAGTTTTTCCCTCTGTAATTTTTTTACATAAAGGTTTGTCTACTCCATAAGCACATCCTATATGATCTTTTCTTTGTTTCCATCTCATATTTTCTAAATATGTTTTGTTATTAAATCTTACTGACCCAATTAAGAAATCATGTTCCATTTTACATACAATTTCTCTTTATTTATATGTTATCAATTTTTATATCCGGTAATCTTATTCTTGTAATCTGAAAATTGAACTCCCATAACTCCATTATAATAGTTAGTATCCTATCATATAACCCCTCTTGTCTTATCATGTCTACCAACAATATGACTGCTACTCGGGAAGGGAATGTTATTACTCTCTCTGGCCCAGATATGACAAGTTCCCTTGGACAAATGAAGGCTGAATGTATTGGTCGTTACGATAATTTCATATTTGGTGACTCAAAGGGTGTTGTGGACAAACTTAAGAGCAGAGGCGATTCTTGTATGTCTGTTTCACAACTCAACCATCTTTTCAAAAATGGCACTTCTGAATCGTATTATACTAACATTTATTGTTACTTTTGTGTTAATAAAAATAATTATAGTAATTATTTATTCTCTCCACAAGATGGGGAAAACAGGGATAACAACTATTTTCGTTTGAGGAATGGTGTTCTTTATTTCGCAAACGACAACAATTTTGAGATTTGGATTATTAATTGTGCTTAGACAAGAATAATAATAAAAAATTTTTTATTATTATATTTAATCTACTTTTACATTTATTCTCGCATATTCTTTGTATCCAGGGCATATATAATCGGTATGATAATCTTTCGAATTTGTTTTAGTTACTTCCCCAACTGCGTCAACATAGACTATTTTCTTAATTCCCAATCTTTTTATTTCTTTGGCACAATGTGAACAAGGTTTTGATTCAGCGGAATGTTTTGTAGAATATCTATGTTTTACAATATAAATAGTTAGCTTCCTCATTTTTCTTCTCATTTTACGATCATAAAACCCACGACCCTTTTCCTTTACCCCGGAAAGCGTATGGGAAGAACTTATGTATGGCAGCCACTTCAGCGTGTCCTGCACACCTAATATGACTACCATATTTGTTACGATGAGTATTATGATTCATAGCTAGAATTTTATTACCACGACAAATACCTGCCGCTACACGAGTTGCTTGAGGAGATTGACTGGCCAAAGCCAACAACTTGCTGATGATGTTATTTTGAGAATTAGACATGATGAGATTATAATATACCTTATTATATAATATTTAATATAATTCAATTTTTAATATGGATTACAACTCATCATTTTTAGATATCTTATAGCCTTGGCATCGCAAAATTGACATATATTTTTATTCAGTAATCGCACAGGAGCACAAAATCTATAACTTGCCCTATTATTATAATATTCTAATGATGTTTTGTTATAAATATATTTATGATGAGCGTTGCAAGTCATTAAATACGAACAGATTTCTTGTTCTATTTCTTTTGGAATTTTATCCATATTTTATATTTATTTATTAAATAATATTTAATATTCCTTGTTTTTAACTCTTATAATCTTATCACCTCAAAGAAAATTGAATTAAATTTTATTCTATGTTGTGTTAAGTATACAACAATCTATACTTACGAAATGTCTGCCTACTGTAAACAAATTCTTGCTCAACTGAGCAATGGTGATGATCAGCCCGTTGTCAAGATTAATAAATTTATTGGTGAGTACTGTTTCGCCAACCTCACTGACCTTCCTACTGTTAAACAAGTCTTACGGCTTACAAGTCAATATGCCTATAACTTCGGTGAAATACGACCAAAACTCAAACTGGCTGACTGTATCACGATGATGCTTGAGGATAAGAACAACTGGAACGACCCTATACTTAAATACTATTATGATGCTATGCTACTTGAGTTTCTACAAAGAAGTCTAGCTGTTGTGAATGCTGATCGAGAACATATTGATGACCTTGACTCCAAAATTATGGAGAATTTTAATAAATTCAAAGATGGTGCTCCTCTTCAGTAGACAAGCAAGTATTATTAAATTTTTTTCTATTTATTTTGTAATAAATTTAAAATATTATTTAATTTGTTATTAATATTATTCAAAGAATTGTTAATAAAATTTCTCTCCATTTTACTAACAGCATCAATTAAAAATGTATTAATTTCTTTTTTTTTGAAGGAATCTAAAGATGTAACTGAGAATATCTTATTTCTAACTATAATAGAACTAGATTGAATATCTTTGAAAATATAATCTTCTTTAAGATTTAAAATATCTTCTAATTCTTGGATACTATAATGAGTTATATTAAGGTCAATATTTAAATCAGTCATATATTATAGGTCTTCATTTTTTAGTAATTTATTTAATGTTTCAATAGTCCAAAATTGTATTGCTACAGCTGGTCCAGTTTTTAACCAAGTAGCGGACAATCCTCTATAAAATCCTGTAATACCTTCTAATTTAAATATTTTTTTACAAGAGTCAATAATACCATTATATTGTGGAACAGTTTTATCAAATCCTTGAAGTTGTAATCTTCTCCTAACTAAATCAGTAGGATATGTAATTGAAACAGAAAACAATCCAGCAAGAGCACCACCTACAAGTTTGGAGTCCAAATATGCATCTTTAATCATAGAATTAAAATAGTAATAAGAGGTATATTGTATGCCACTAAATCCTCCAAAACCCATAATACTCATCTTTGAACCTTGATATAATTGTTTTAAGGGAATTTTTTTTAATGCATCTAAAACACCCTTATATTTATTTTTATTAGTTTGTAAAGATAAATATGTTCTAGTAGTTTCTAAAGGATATGTAGCTAATATACTTATACAGCCTGCACTACAACCAGAAGCAAAATTAACTATATTTTTATTATCAAAAATGGTTTTAAAATATGGTTTTGTTTGACGAAAAATACTATAATTAATAGCAATTTGTGGAAATACTCTAATACAATTAGTCCCATTTCCCTTCCAAAAAAACCGTAATCCTTCTTTTTTATAAACATCTCGCAAAGTTGAATTAGGAATAAAATAATTTTGTTTTTGTATTCTATTTAATTCAATAGGAGCTACAAGAGTTCGTGAAACAGTACCACCAATACCACCAATTATAAAATCAATAGACATATACATATACTGATTTTATCATTTTAATTAATTTTTCCAAATAACATAGTACTTGGAGATTTCAACCATTCCAAATAACATTCATCACAACAAAATCCAAATACTCTTGGGCCTACTTTTGCTTTTTTAAATAGTAAATTTTCATTTTCAATAAATCTAAAACAACAACTACAATAAATATCTTTCATTATTGTATCTTTCTGTATTGTAATATCTGGGGGAGGAGTATGTGGTTTTTTTACTACTTCTTCTTTTTCTCTCCACCAACATTGTAAAGAATTAATTATAGTTTCCATAATATAATTATAAACTATTTAAAATTTAACTAATTAATAATATTTATATGATAATGAAGGAAGGTGATATGGAAAGATATGTAAATAAATATAAATATTTGGTTGTATTTCCTGATGAAAAAGTAGAATTATTTAAATCATTACGAGATATTCAACAATCTATTAGTATTGATTCTTCAACAATATCAAAAAAATTAAGTAACAACGAAAATATATTTATTGCGAAAGGTAGTAAATATATATTTTATATAGAGGTTATAGGTAAATAGTTTATTTTAGTGACTTTTTTTTAGTTCTTTTTTTTAGTTCTTCCATAGTTCCACCATGCATTATAATTTTCACCGCCCAGGCCGTACCACGCCAATTCATTACTTTTTATAATCCTTCTTAACATAATACATAACTCTGCAAATTGAATATGATGTTTTTTTGTTTTTTTTTCTAAAATATTTTTATGATGTTGACAAATTAAATAACCTTTCTTTGCATTTTTCTTACAAATGTTTCCTTTATTATTTGTAGCACGACACCTTTTTTGTGGTTTTACAGAGAGATATTCTAATATTTTTAATTCTATTATTTCTGGTAACATTATATTTTATTAATATAAAAATATATCTATTTTTCATCCATTAACATAATGGCCATAGCGGAGTAATTATGTAAATCTATCAAAGTATCTCTTATAGATTCATTTTTAACCAAAGATACTTGATTTTTTGTAACAGATGATAATCTATTAATTTTATCACCCATTCTTACTATGACACCGACAGGACCATAATTAGCAAAAGCATCACCATAATCTTTATTTTTTCTTGTAAAAAGTTCCAATGCCTCTTTTTGAATTACTTTATATTGTGCTACTCTATCCATATTTATATCATAATATAAATATGGTTTTAAATATTTTAAAATTATTCTTTTGTATTGCGTTTTTCTTTTTTAATAACAGTTAATAAAACTTGTGAAGTTTCAACAATTTTTTCATAAGCAGATTGAGTATTTTTAATAGTAGTATCTACCGTTTCTAATTGTTTTGTTTTTTTATGAATACTAGACTCTAAACTAGATTTTTTTTTGTTATGGTTATCCAATTCATTTTGTATTCCTGCCAGTTCTTTTTTTTCTTTATTAAGTTTTTTCATTAATTTTTTTTTTTTTAATTTTAAATCATTTAAAGTTTCAATAAATTCTTCATTAAATTTACACAAAGCTTCTTGTTTTATTTTTGTATTTTCGTCACTCATTATATATAATATAACACAAAAAATAAATCAGCAATTCTGGCAACGCATATTGATTCCTCTCTTACGAGCTAAATATCTTTCATAACTACCGTGTTTAACATCAACTCCTGTTTGTCGGGGTTGAACAATTAATCTAGCTTTAATTCCTCTTGCTGTTCCTGTTCTAATAGGAATAGAAGCAGTTTGATCACCAGGGCCACCTACATTTGTATAGCTAGTTTCACTAATAGTTCCTGTTGGACCGCCTTGTATCATTTGACCTATTGTAGTTTTATTAGGAGTTGTATTTACTGTAGTTAAAGATTTTTTTAAAATAGTAAAACTAGAACCATAGGTTCTAAAATTCTTTGAATTATTAATACCTCCTATACCTCCACCTCTAGTTCCACCATTTGTTTGATAAGAATTATAACTAGCATCTATTTGAGGAAACTTTGCGTTATTATATCCTTTCCAAAATTGTTCCCCTGGACCACATGCTAAGCAACGATTCATAATTTGTGTACAATTATCCATTTATATACTGCTAATATTAAATAAATTGAATTAAGAAAAATTTTATATATATTAAAAGTAATAATGGTAAAATGTTGCCCACACTGCAGCAAAAAATTTAAAATGAAAAAATCATTAGCTAAACATATGATGTTATGTCAATTAGATAACAAAGATAAGAATGAATTAACAGTTATACCTACACAAAAAGAAATGTGGTTAATTCTACAAAAATTATACGCAGATAATGAGAAATTAAAAAAAAAAGTAGAATCATTAGAAAATATAGTAAATAAAGATGTAAAAAAAATGAATATGATAGATTGGTTAAATGAAAATGATAAAGGTATTAATATAGAGGGATGGTTGAAAACGAATATTAGAGTAACATTAGAAGATTTAAAAATGATATTTATGACTGATTATATTAGAGGATTATCCAATATACTTGAAAATAATGTAAATGATACTGAAAATAATCCATTTAGAGCATTTAGTCACAAAACTAAAGAATTATATGTTTATGAAAAAAATAAATGGAAAAAGTGTAAAAAAAGAGATATAATGAAAATATTTGATAGAATTTCTTTGAATATTTTAAAGAAAAGTAAAGAATATGATGAAACATTAAGTGATCAAGAAAAATATGGCTCCGATAATATACAATATTTAAAAAATTGTGATAAAATAATGATAGTTGATACAAAAAAAAAAGAAAAATACTATAAACATATTGAAAGTTCTATAATTGGACTAATAAATAAAAATTTAAATGATATGGCAAAATTTAAATTTTATATTTAAATCATTTAAATGTAGATTGAATATTACAATATAATGGAAAAGACACTATATTGTATAAGACACGGTTATGCTTTACATAATAAACTTTTTTGTGATATAGGACCAAGGGCTTACTCTGAGTATAGAGATACACAACTACTTGAAAAAGGATTTAATCAAGCAAAAACATTAAATAAAACATGGAAAGAATTAAAAGATATACAATTGGTAATTGTATCGCCATGTCAAAGAACACTTGATACCTCAACATTTATATTTCAACACATAAATGTACCAACTATAGCTAAAGATTTTTTAATTGAATATCCATTAGGTGGAGCTGAGATTTGTAATCAACGAAAAGATCTATCCGATTTAAGATATATGTATCCTTATATACAATTTGAAGATTTTCCAAATAAATTAATTTGGCCTAATGAAAAGGAAACTAAGATAGAATTAAATAATAGAATTGAACATTTACTTGATTGGATAGGAACAAGAAGAGAAACGCGTATAGCAATAGTAAGTCATAGTTCTTTTATTGGACAAATGAAAGATGGTATTATTGGTGATGAAAATAATGAATTAAAACATTGTCATCCTTATAAAATTAAAGCAAACTATAATCATAATAATAAATTTATTAGTATGAAAGAAATCAAAGAATAATATATTTAATTATATCACTAATAAATATAATGGAAATTATAACAGGGTTATTATTATCAATTATTTATTCATATCTTTTTTTACCAAAAAAAGAAAAAGAACCTCCAACGATAAGTCCAACTCTTTATCCTATTATGTTTAAAGGTATGATAATGTTACCTATCTCAAAAAAAAAATGTTTTCATTTACACCATTGGATAATAAATTTATTTATACTTATTGTTAGTTTATTTATTTATATTCCAAGAATAATTATAGGATTTTCCATTGGTTTATTTTTACAAGGATTATCTTATAAGGATCGTTTTCATTTTATTATTAATAATCCTTATTAGATTAAATATTTAGATTTGAAAATTTCAGGTGTCATAAGAGTAACACCTAATTTTCTAGCCTTATCAGCTTTACCTGTATCATCATCCATATCTTTTACTAATACTACAAATGTTTTTTTACTAACACTTGTTCCTAGTTTAACACCAATTTTTTCTAGTTTTTGTTGTAATTCTTTATCACGAAAACCAGTAATTACAATTTTTTTATTATATAATTTATGAGATTTATCTACATTCTTAACCTTAATTTCAGTTAATTTACTTGTTTGTTCAATATCTTGTAAGAATTTAATAAACTTTGGAATATAAGGAACAAATAATCTTGCTGTTTTATCTTTGAAACCATCCAATCCCGATACCTTTTCTAATTTTTCTTTTTCACTATCATTACTTGTAAGTATATTAGGGTATTCATCCATAATTGCTATAATTCTTTTTGTTCCTAACCCTCTACCAAAGATATTTGATGCCGCCATAAGCGAAGGCAATGTAACATTATTTAATCTTTCTTGAATAGAGTTATAAATTTTTGTAGATAACTTTTCTTTGAAACCTTCTACTTTTATGAAATCTTCCATAGTCATAGTCAAAATTTGGGGTATTGTTTTATAATCTGCGTTCATAATTCGTTGGATATTCCCTCGTCCTAATCCTACTACATCTAGTTTATTAAAGAAGTCATCAATTATTTTAAGTTTAACAACTTCATTATCTTCAGCATTGATTAATATTAAATCTTTATTTGTAGAATTCCACTTATATTTATACTTTTTATCAGGCATTTTAATTTTGTTTGCTGGTTTTACAACCTTTTCAACCTTTGGAATAACATCTCCACTTCTCAAAATTTGAACTACTGCACCTAAACCAATTTTATTTTTGATAACAAATTCAGCATTGTGAAGAGTGGCATATTGAATAACAGCCCCTCCTAATTTTACTGGTTGAATTTGAACCTTCGGTTTTAAATATCCATCTTTACTGGGTGACCAAATTATATCTACAACTTTAGATTCTACAATTTGATCATCTAATACCGTTTTAAAAGCAAATGCGTGTTTTGGATTTTTACTAGTTCTAGGATACTTTTTATCGTCTGCTACAATAATACCATCAATATCATACTCATAATTTTCACGCCAATCTACAAGATATTTTGATAAAACTTTCTTATTGATTTTATTCATTTTTTTATGAATAACAGATATAATATTGAGTTTTTTAATTAAGGCAAATTGTTGTCCAGGTGTCAAATGTGGAGTAATAATTTCGTAACAAACGAAATCAATATCAGTCCATCTATCTGGTAATGACTCTTTGGCATTTGCTGTTCCAGCAATCATATTTCTAACATTCGCAAATTTATCACTCCAATTATCTTCAAATACATCTTTTTTCATTAAAAGTTCACCTCTAATCTCAATACCTTTTTTTGTTGGTAATCCCAAGAATTCAATAGCATGACTAATATCTTGACCTACTTTTCCATTTCCTCTTGTAAATAATACAGGTTTATCACCCATTGTACTGTAACCTGCTGAAACTCCATCTACTTTTGCACTGATAATAAACGGTCCTTTATAATCTTTTAACCAAGTAGTAATTTGTTGTTCTTTTTTAAATTTATTCATTGACCACATTTCAAAAGGAAGATTCATTTTCTTTTTTTCAACGGAAACACTACAAGCTGTATGGCCTTCTTGAATAGCTTCATTATCTGGAAATTTTTCTTCAATAAACTCTTTTAAAATATCATACTCTTCATCACTCATAAGAGGTTTATTATTACAGTAATAACCATTATCTGCTGCTCTAATCATAGAACTTAATTGTGATTCATCCAGATCTTCTAATTGAGATTGTCCAAACTCTAAGAAATCTTTTATTAATCGTTTTCCTTTTCTAATTTCACTCCCAGAGTTCTTTTTTTTTAGTGACTTTTTTTTTACTTTATTTTTGTTTATTTTAGTTTTAGTAGGGGTTTTTGTTTCACCATAATCTTCCTGCCAAAATGTTTTCAAAGGTTGTTTATCAGTTAATAGTTGAACAGCATTTCCATCTTTTCTCTCAGTTGGACCTTTATATACCATACCTAAGAATTCAAATACTGATTCTTCACTAGGAAAATCTCTATCTAACTTGGCTCCCTTTTTACCAGACACCATTTTATATAGTCCATGTTCATTCATAGAATATCCTATATCTAAAGCTCTTTTCCTCATTACTGTATTGAATGCTTTACTTCCTGTAAAATATAATAAAGCAAATGATAATTCTTTATGTTTTGTGAACATAAAATCAATACGCCTGGCTGGCTTTTTACCTAAACGACTAACTCCCAAACTTTTAGTATTGCCACGAGATAACACTTCAATAAGAATTTTTTTTTCAATAAGAGCATCAATTAATCTATTAAATAATTCTACATCATCATTAGGATCACTTATACAAATATCAATATCTCCTGAATCTTGAGAACCTCTACGATAAGAACCCATTATTTGAAATGTGCTATCTTTATTTTTTACTTTATCAAATATTTTTTTTAACTCTTTTTCATACTGAACTATTTCTTTTCTTGGAATGCGTTTAAGAATATCTTCATAATGTTTCAATCCTTTTTTTTGAACATCATTTAATAATTCATCTTGTCTTGCTCTTAATTCAACAATTGTACTAACATTATGTTTTTTTACTAATTCTTCTGCTTTTTTAGGTCCAATACCATAAACTTCTGTAAATATAAACATAGGATTTGTCTTTGCCTTTTCTAATACCATTAGTGTGCCTGTGTCAACATATTCCTGAAGTTTTGTTAATATGGTGTTACCTATACCTTTCTCTCCTTTCAATTGACTAACTTCAGTGATTGGTTGGTTAAAGAGTATCACAGATTCCTTTGCTTTACTATAAGCTCTAGCCCTAAAATGCTGTCCTTTTTTCATCATAAGTGATTCTAATTGCTCTAATACTTTAACAAACTTGGTATTATAAGTCATAGTTTTATTTAATGATTTATTTTTAACTGTATTTTTATTTTCAATTTTAGATTGTAGCTTCAATTTTTTTTTTAACTTCTTGATTTTTATCGTTTTTTTTGTATTTATTTTTTTTTTATTCAACTTTTTCAAAGTAAATGTTCCCTTTTTTTTAACCTTGCTTTTATCTATTTTTTTTCGTGCTTTTTTTTTAGTTCTTTTTTTTATACAATATCCCTTCCTTTTTAAGGTGCGTCGTGGTAAAGATATCTTTGTAGCACAAATATTACCTTTAGGTGTTGTTAAACACTTATTATGAGATTTCCATTTATACATAAATGGAAATATACAAGGACCTTCTTTTATTTTCTTATTTTTTTCTATTTTACCTTTGTTATTTATATTATTACCATACATAATGGACATTATATACATTATGTATTTATTTTTCTTCAAAATATTCCTTTAAAAATGTATCATTTTTATCATATAATTGATCTAAATATTTACAAAATTTTTTTTTCTTGTTCTTTTCATTTCTTTCTTTTCTTAATTTTACAATTTGTAGTATATTTAATTTAGGTTCAGGTAAATTATCTCTTGGAGTATCCATATTATAAATAATAATATAAAATAAATATATGATGAACGGTGGAAATACAATAATGTTTAGTAAAGGTATTCAAATGACTAATAACAATGGACAAATTAATAAAAAAGAATACCATGCTATGTATGACGGTAATAAAGGAAAAATGGTATTAAATGACAATAATGATATTTATTATATTGAAGCTAATGATAAAGATATAGAAGAATTATTTAATAAACCTAAAGACGATGAAGCTTTAAATGTAAAAATAAAAAAATTAAGGAAAAAAACAAATAAAAAGAAAAAAAGAATTAAAATAAAAATACCTACTAGAAAAAATAAAAAAATTCATTATACTGTTAAAAAGACTAGAAAGAAAACTCCATCTAGAAAGAAAACTCCGTCTAGAAAGAAAACGCCATCTAGAAAGAAAACGCCATCTAAAAATAAATCTAGAAAAAAAACACCATCTAAAAAAAAAACTACACAAAGATTATTACCTCAAGACCTATTGAAAACAATAATTTAATTATTTCTTTAATATTGCCTTAAATATTACAGAATCTTGCTTATATAATTTTTTTTCTCTTTTTGAAACTAAATAATTTTCTACAAACTCTTTTTCCATAATATTTAAATATTTTTTAGAAGCATACATAAGTTGAAATTTACCTTTATCTAGTCCAACAGATTCTATACTTATATTTTTTATTTTTTTTACATATCTAATAAAATCAGCTAATAATTCGTCGTGTTCTATAAAAAAAAACGAAATTACACAATGATTTCTATAAATTTTTCTGTTTTTACCCATATGTTCATATTGTTGATAGTAATCTTCCATTTTACACTCTGTTGCCTTATCTACGAGTAAATTTTTTATTTCACTCAAATTAGTTATTTTATTTAAATCTATCCCTATTTCTATTTGATATGTCATTTGATATTGGTAAATATTTAAATTTATAAATTAAAATCTAATTACCTACATCTATGTAAATAAATATAGTTATATATCATATTTATGTAATAATAATCAATTAATTAATAATGAATTATATATATATATATGTCAACAAATTGGAAACAAATAGGAAAAAACTCAGGGAATATGAGTCAATATAGAAATGTTACACACAATAAATTAAATTATGAAACTGGTAAATGGAATTCAATATATGATGTATCTGGTATTAAATCCAAAGGTTATACATTTGATATATCTGGTCAAAACATAGTATTAGGAGTTGGTACAGATAAACCATTTAGTAGATTATCACTAGGGACTGATGTTAGTAATGGAATTTTTGATCCTAATAAACCAGGACAGTTATCAGCTATTGCTCTTGATGAAAGTGGTAATGGATATGGATTTACAGGAATTGTTTTAAATTCTAAAATAACATCGTTAGATAATAATCAAATAACTGGATTACAAATTATGTCTTCCACAACTGATTTTAGTATGAATGATATAACATCTACAGGAAAAATTATTTTATCAAATGATAATGTTACTACAATTGGTGGAAATTCAAGGGAAAAACCAAGTGGATATAGCAATAGTAATAGAGGTATAAATATTGCTTTAGATGTGAGAGGTAGTATAAGAACAGATGGATATATAAATTTTTTTGATAATTCAGGTTCAGGACAAACACCTGATGGTGACATTTGGGATTCCGAAATGCCCAATGGTGGAACTGCTGTTGTTCCTCCCGGATCTTTATTTTTAGCAGCTGGTGGTGCTTATGGACCAGAGGGCTTGTATTTTAAAAGCACTACTGACCAGATACTTAGTGTTGCTACTAATAGTGATATATCCAATAGTGTAAGTACTGGTGAGGGAGGTGGAGCTTTTGATTTAAGTAAGAATGGTGGATTTGGTTATATATTATCTAAGGGTTTTATCGACGAACAGTTCGGAGGGGTTCCTGTTACAATTAATGGTAAAGTATGGGCGCCCGAATTGTCACAGACAAAATCTTTTAATAATGCTCTTACAATTAGAGATGGTAATTTAGCAGTAATTACACCGTCAGGTCAAGAATTAACAGTTATAAATCCACCTATTGACTCACATTTGGACGCCGCAACACAAGAATATTTTAACGACCAAAGTGGTGGTATAATATTAGCTGAAAAACAAATATTATTAGGAAAAATAGGAATAACAGACGGAACTTCCTCACATCGGACTGGTTATGGACTAATTGATATACAAAGTATTTCTACTGTCCCTACTATCTTAAGCACTGTTGGTTCAACCACCACAAATTTCCGTACAACATCAGCAACAAATTCTATTATACTTTTAACGAGAGATCCGGCCACCAGTGGTCAAACCTCCAACAACAGCAACATTGGAAATATTTATGATTGTAATAACACTATTATAATAGGTAAAGAAAGCTTTAAAAATATAAATACACCTAATTCTCTTATTAGTATATCCAATAATTCAAATACAAACACTGGAAGTCAAATAATAGATATTTCTGGAAGTAATTTAGTATTTGGCAAAGATAATGACTTATCAGGCTCTCCATTTTCTATTATATTTGGTAGTAATAATAATATAGATAATTCAAACAAAACAGCAGATTCACCTGAAGGTAAAGAAAATGTTGCTTTGGGCACTGATAATAATTTATATAATAGTCAAAATTCTTTTGTTGATGGAACTAGTAATACCAACTATGGAAATTTAAATGTCATTTTTGGAAATAATAATAATTTAGGTTCTGCCTTCAACCAACTAGGAAGTAATTGTTTTATACAAGGAAACTCTAATACAATAAAAGCTTTTCCTGATATTTCTGTTAATAATGCTTTTATTGCAGGATATAACAATCAATTAGATTGCGATTATTCATCATTTGTAAAAGATACAGAAGATTCGCATATTTTACTAGGCAGTAAAGCAAAAATATCATCAGATAGCTCAAATGTTCGCTTTGCTTTCGGCACAAAAGCAATGGAAGGAAATGTATTTACTATTGATATCAGTGGTAATGTAGAGATAAGTGGTAATTTAGTAGTAAAAGGTGAAAGAACCGAAATCAGAACCGAGTTTTTGGATGTAAGTGATAATAATTTATCTTTGAATTATCCAGGAACAAATGTTCCAGAAGGAGGAGGTATTACTTTACTGGATGTTAATAATGGTAATAAAGGGTTAATATGGAAATCTACTCCATCTATTTATGGTTCCGATGATTATTGGCATACATCTGGATCTGATATATCAAGTAATCATATTTTTGCCAATAATATTATATCAAACGATATAAGTGCGAATGATATAAGTTGCGTGGATATTAGTGCTACTAATTTCTTTTCAGTTGGATCTTCCTTTTTTGGAGATGTTCACGCCATCGGAGCTAGTAGTTTTAATGATATTAGTGCTAATGATATTAGTTGTGTTGATATTAGTGCTTCTACTATAACACTTATTGGAAACAAATTATACGCAAATAATGTGGCATTTACATTTCCAACTACAGGTGGTGAGCTAGGAGCCCAGGGACAAGGCGCAGGTGCCTTCCCAGGAATTGGAACTACTAGTGGTAAATGTTATGATGGGGCCTTAGGAAACGATATCTCAAATAATGTAGCAGCAAACGCAACTGCCATATCATCACACACAAATAGCATATCATCAAACGCGGGTAACATAACAACAAACTCAAATAACATAACAGATATCTCAACTAATGTAGCATCAAACGCGAGTACCATATCAACAAACGCGGGTAACATAACAACAAACTCAAATGACATAACAGATATCTCAAATAATGTAGCATCAAACACAGCTAACATAGCAGGAAAACACCCACTTATCACAGCAAGTACAGATTTATCTGTTAATGATATAAAATGCGTGGATCTTGAGTGCTTTGAGAATTTTTTTTCAACTACACGCGCCTACTTTAAAGATGTTCAGGCCACCGGACATTCTCATTTTAATGATATTAGTGCTACTGATATTAGTTGTGTTGATATTAGTATGACGAA
>MDSX01005480.1_pt1 | contig 27094 bp, 30 predicted proteins | sample 811141 | NCBI WGS metagenome assembly MDSX01 (sample SAMN05326642, study PRJNA326480) | marine metagenome | isolation source: seawater | place: Atlantic Ocean: South East | collected 2010
CTACTATTCCTTTCCAAGGAATATACTTCCTAATCTATACATTTCTACTTGAAAACAATGGTAAATTGAATGATGAGATGCTGAATCGACTTAACCTAGCATCTGCACTGTGCCAAGTAGTTGCTTACTTTTCCATAATTGGAATAATTGCACTTTGGTATAGCATGTCACCGATGGTCGGAATTGCATTTACCATTTCTGCATTAATAGCAATGATACTAGTTCGTGTTTCTATGAAACAACCAGAATCTGCTAATGAAATTACTGAATAGCAGTTCTTGCTAATTCAACTGCCTCATCTACAATTTCACCAGATACACCTATGTGATTTGCAGGGTCGAACATTGCCTCTAATTCTTCAGCACTGAATGCGGCAGCAATTGCAGGAGTTCTTGCGCAAACATCGATCAATTCTTCTCCCTTTTCAATTGCTTCAAACGAAGCTGAGCGGAGAATCTCGTGAGATTCATCACGACCAACACCATGACTTACAAGTTCAATCATGACCTTCTCTGCCATAACCAATCCTTTCTGGCTAGCAATGTTGGCTAACATTCTTTCTCCATCAACCCACAAATTAGTCAGCACATTTGCGGTCTTTGATACAACATCCTCACACAGTGCTGAAGCATGTGAAAGGGTGAATCTTTCGCTACTGGAATTAGCCAAGTCTCTCTCGTGCCACAATAGGGCATTTTCGTATGTAGGGATTATGAATGAACGGACAATTCTGGCTAAGCCTGAAGCATTTTCTGATTTTATAGGATTCTTCTTGTGAGCCATAGTAGAAGACCCTACTTGCTTCTTGACATCGAATCCTTCACCAGCTTCGGCGATCTCTGATCTCTGTAAATTACGAATTTCTTGAAGTATCTTTTCACAAGTACATGCAACGTTTGACAGCCAAGATACATACTCAATGTACCTATCACGGCCAACTACTTGAGTTGTGGCAAGTGGAACTTCGAGACCTAAGTGGGTTAAAATCAACCTTTGAAGTTCCCTTGCACCTTCACCTTGAGCAGCACCTGTTCCAACTGCACCTAGGAATTTGCCGACAGCAATACGAGGTGTTGCTTCATCCAGGCGTACCAATTGTCTACGCATTTCGTCTAGCCATACTGCGACTTTCAATCCGAAAGTAATCGGAACTGCAGCTTGACCATGTGTTCTTCCGAGCATTACTGTATCTCTTTCTCGCTCCGCCAAATTTGCAGTAACTGATATCAAATTGCAAAGTTGTTTACGGAGCAAAATAATCGAATCTCTGAGTTGAAGACCCACTGCTGTATCGACAATATCGTTGGATGTTGCCCCTAAATGAATACACCAACCAGCCTCGCCAGCAGCCTCTGCCATTGCTTTGGTTAATGCCATAATATCATGCCGAGTTTCGGCTTCAATTTCAGATACTCTTTCTTTAGTAACAATCGATGGTACTGCGATTTCTGCTACCCTAGCATAATCTTCAGGAGATACCTTACCCATTTCCATATGAGCCCAAACTAATGCCCTTTCAACTTCCAACTGGCGTTGATGCCTACCTAGTTCGGACCAAATTTCTTTGAATTCTTGACAGCCATATCGATAGTCGAGAGGACAGAACGCCATGATACCTCGCTTTGACGAGAGGACATGAATATTCCGCGTGAATATATTCCAACAATTTGGTGAATTAGTTGAAAGAAAGATGGCCGCGAACACCATCCCAATGCTTCTCAAAATCAATTTCCAATTTGCCTTTCATGTGTGGTCCAGCGATTACTAAGGTCTCATATTCCCCCCCTTCGCCATCAACATGAAATCTATATTTCGATGCAATAAGGCTCAGTTCATGTAATGATTCTTCTGTCAGTACACATCCTAACCAATCACTGTCAAGTCCTTCGGTTGATACACCCGTAATCATTACCTCGAATCCATTACCAACGAGGTTCTTCATGTGAGATTCGCTAGATTGATGCCATAATGGCGTGAATGACTTTATTCCTAATTCTTCGCTCATTCTTTCCAATCTTGTCTTCTGATAATCTGAACGCAATGCACCAGAAACAATCCCATCAATCTCCAATTCTGAAAGTGCTATTTTGAGATCATCAACTTCCTTTTCTGGCTCACCTTGGGTCTTGACTGGCAACCACTCACATCCGCAAAGTTCAGCCTGTAATTGAACTAGTTTTGTACCTGGGATTTGGAACATCCAAGAATCATCCCCTTCTACAATCATAGTTACTAAGTGAGAGACCTCCCAGCCCTTGCACTGTGCCCACCAAATTGCAGCACTACTATCCTTGCCGCCACTAGAGAGAACTGCCACCTTCACATGTATCGCATCCCGCCAAGGTTGATAAGACCCCGACCTGACACCCTGTCAGAGGTGGACACTTTGCAGCCAAGCGGAAGAGGATACGACCATGGAATTACCACATTCAGCCCAGACGGAAGATTGTTTCAGGTAGAATACGCCAGAGAGAGTGTAAAGAGAGGCACAACGACTGCTGGACTGAAGTTTAGAGACGGAGTAGTACTGGTCTGTGACAAGAGGATTGCAAGCCGCCTAATCATACCTGAGTCTATCGAAAAGATGTTCAAGATTGACGGCCATGTTGGTATAGCTACCAGCGGTTTAGTCGCTGATGCACGTCAATTAGTTGCACGTGCTCGTGTTGAGGCTCAGATTAACAGAATCACATATGCGGCTACAGTTCCAGTCGATATCTTGACAAAGAAAATTTGTGATTTCAAGCAATCGTTTACACAATACGGAGGTTCAAGACCATTTGGTACCGCACTCCTAATCGGAGGAGTTGATGAGAATGGAATCCATTTGTTTGAAACCGACCCATCTGGCGCCTACCAGTCATACCACGCAGGCGCAATTGGTAGTGGAAGAAACACTGTTATTGATTACTTTGAGAAGAACTGGAAGGAAAATCTCACTCTTAATGCTGCAATGAAACTTGGACTTGAAGCTCTAAGAAATGCCAATGACCAGGAATTGAATAGAGATGCTGTTGAAGTTTCAGTAATCGATTCTGACGGATATAGAATCCTCGATAGAGATGAAGTAAACAAACAGATTGACCGTCTCAAGCCTCTTGAGGAGTGAAAAAAAGCATGGTCAGCCTAGACTCTGCGGTCTTGGCACGCTGGGAATATGGCGGCAAGAGATACGAAATCTTGGTCGACCCAGATCTCGTTGACACATTTCGTCAAGACCCGTCTAGCGTCAATATGGATGACTTTCTAGCTACAGATGAAGTATGGCATGATGCAAAAGGCGGAGATAGGCCGACTGAAGAAGCCATTGAATCGACATTTGGTACCCAAGAAATAGACCAGATCGCAGCAATTATTCTTGAAAAAGGGAATATTCAGTTGACTACCAATCAAAGGAAAGAAATGGTTGAACAAAAGCGACAACTGATAATTCAAGAAATTCACTCTACTGCAATCGACCCTAAGTCGAAATCCCCTCACCCAAAGACTAGAATTGAACTGGCTCTTGAAGAATGCAGGTTTTCGGTAGACCCTTTCAAGCGTCTAGAACTGCAAGTCAAGGATGCAATAAATTCACTAAAGCCTCTGATACCTTTGTCGTTTGAGCCTGTTAGAATCGCATTCAGAATATCTGGTTCAGGCTACGGCAAAGCGAGTAAGTTTTTGCGACCATATTTGGACAAAGAAGAATGGCTTTCAAACGGAGACTGGGCGTGTATCATTGAATGCCCACCTGGGATGGCTGGAAATATCATTGGCAAGGTAAAAAGCGTTGACAGCGAGTCCGAAGTCAAAGAATTGTGAATTACTGATTAAGCGTCTGCTTTATCATGGGTTGGCGGGTCGGCCGGCATGGAGACAAAGAGATGTCAGGAGCGAAAGAAGGCGCCGAGCTGCGCCTCGTGACTCCTGGAGAGGCCATCGGGGCTTCATCAGGAGTGCGAGCAGGAACAGGTACCCTAATCATGGGAGACAACATTATCGCAACCAAAGTCGGTTGGGTAAAAGAAAACAATGGAGTTACTTCGGTAGACCCAATTCATTCAGCATACATGCCTAGGTCTGGAGATCTAGTAATCGGTGTAATCGAGAGCGTTAGGAACAATCTATGGTTTGCCGACGTCAATGGTCCTTTCAATGGCCTGCTTCCAATGTCACTAGCACCTTGGAAAGTTGAATTCGGAGCAGCACGTCAACATATGGATATTGGTGATATCATGCTCGCTAGAGTGCAAGAAGTCGATGAAGCACACAATATTGTTTTGACAATGAAGGGTGTTGGACTTCGTAGATTGAAAGAAGGTATAATGTCTGATATTTCAATGAATCATATTTCACGTCTTAGAGGAGAGAATGACTCGACTCTGAGACAATTAAAGGAAGTCAGCGATTGTAGAGTTATAGTCGCTGAAAATGGAAGAGTTTGGGTAGATGGGGACTCTGACGGAATCGCATTCATGCGCACAGTACTCGAACTAGTGCGTAACGAAGGCCACATGGCCACATTCAATGCTTCACTTGAGGCATTAATCGAGGAAAGGAGGAATGCCTAATGGGCGGATACGGAGATGTAAAGTTACTACGTGAAGATGGCTTGAGACTTGATGGTCGCAAGGTCGATGAAATGAGAGAAGTTAAAGTTGAAGCTGGAATACTTCCAGCAGCAGACGGTTCTGCTTGGGTAAAGCACGGCCTGAATGTGGCGGTATGTGCCGTTTATGGGCCAATGGAAGCTCACCCTCGTAAGATTCAGAGACAAGATAGAGCAGTAATTGACGTTCGCTATAACATGGCGCCATTTTCAACAAGCGATAGAATTCGACCAGGTTTCAATCGCCGTTCAAGAGAGATTAGCAAAGTTACTGCGGAAGCACTAGAGAGTGTAGTTTTGGTTGAAAGATACCCTCGCTCCAAGATTCGTGTGGAAATCGAAATTCTTGCTGCTGAAGCAGGAACAAGATGCGTAGGAATTACTGCTGCTGCTGTTGCATTGGCGGATGCTGGAATCCCAATGCGTGACTTAATCGTTGGAGTTGCAAGTGGAAAAATCGAAGACACCGTAGTCTTAGATCTTGATAAAGCTGAAGACAATTATGGACAAGCTGACCTTCCAATGGGAATTCTACCTACAACTGGAGAAATCGCATTCCTGCAAATGGATGGCGACCTCTCAGTTGAGGAATACAACACATGTATGGAATACAACATGAAGGCTGCCAAAGAAATTCACGAATTGATGGTGGATGCTCTCAAGCGCAGATACGTCGAGAAGAATGGAGGTGAGGCTTGATGGTTGAACTAGTGCCAAGTCTCCTGCGTCAAGAATTAGAAGCACTTGCTACTAATGACCAAAGAATAGACGGCAGAGGTAGATGGGAGTCCAGAGAAATCAAATTGGAAACAAATTGCCTATACAATGCAGAGGGTAGTGCCAAGGTTACTTGGGGTGACACAATCATCTATGCTGGTGTTAAGTTCGAGATTAGAACTCCATGGCCTGACCGACCTACACAAGGTTCCTTGATGTGCGGTGCTGAACTACGTCCAGTGGCTGGGCGCAAATATGAGCCAGGACCTCCTTCTCCTCAATCAATTGAACTCGGAAGAGTCGTTGATAGAGGAATTAGAGAGTCCGGTTGTATTGACATGGATTCTCTATGTATCATTCCAGGAGAGAAAGTGCTGGGAATTATGATCGACATTCATGTCCTATCAGACAAGGGCAATATCTTCGATGCATGTGCTCTTGGAGCAATAGCTGCTCTGAGGACCGCAATCGTGCCAGCAGAAAGATTTGACATTGGAGAGGACTACCCTCTTGCGGTATCAATGACACCAACAATGTGCTCATTCACTAGAGTTGGTGGAAGATATGTTCTAGATGCTAATGAGGAAGAAGAATTGGGTGGAGATGAGAGAATTCACATCACTTTAGGAGATGAAGGACACCTACATTCACTTCAGAAGGGGTTAAAGGGAACTTTCACGCCGGCCGAATTCGACGAGATACTCGGGGTCGCTCAGCAACGCTGTGCCGAACTCGCAGAACTGGTCAACTCTAAGGAGGAATGAACATGGCAAAGCGAACACAGAAGGCTGGCGCAACCGGTCGTTTTGGTGCAAGATATGGTGTTAGCGTTCGAAGAAATGCTGGCATGGCCATGAAGAAGAAATCCGCTAAGTACACTTGCCCAGTTTGCCAGTACCGTAAGGTTACTCGCAAATCTGTAGGAATTTGGTCCTGCGGCAAGTGTGGACACACATTCGCTGGTGGAGCATGGGAGCCGTACACACGTGCATCCGATGCTAACAACAGAATCATTCGCCGCAATGCAGATGGTGCAACCACTGCAGACATGGCGTTCATCGCTCAGCAAGCTGCTATCGAATATGAGCGCGCAATGAATGCTGGTGAATTAGACGAAGAGGAGTGATTCTCTTGTGGTCCGTCCGCCTATCGGTGGATTCTCTACATGCTAACTCCATAGCATCAAGCCTTTCTAGTGAAGAAGATGTTGTCGTGAACGGCAATAATTTCAGTTTCACTCTGATAGAAAGCCGTGCTAAAGATGCACGAGCGATGTGGAACACAAGAATGAGATCTCTTGTAATTGCTCGTAAAGTCATAGAAGTGATGGATTCTTGAACCCCAAGCAAGTGAGGACTAAACATGGAAACAGCACAACAACTGCAAATGGTCGTAGCAGAGGTGCAAGCTGCTAGGCAACAAGTGGCATCTCTAAACGCCCAACTAAGGGAATTGGAAGGGACTATTGCAGCAGTGAAAGAACAACCGAAAAACATGGCACTTCACAGACAAATGGGGACAATACTTGTCGAAGTAAAAGATAGAGACCAGTTACTATCAGATTTAGAAACAACCCTCACACAAATGAAATCTGCTGTAGAAACCATGGCTAAGCGAGAGGCTGAACTTGTATCCACATATGAGAAGTTGAAGCAATCTCTTGAGGGATGAACTTGGATGAATTAGCCGCCTGGATTGCAAGAGCAGCCGAAAGCGGTGCTGTTCCTGTATTAACGGGAAGAAACGGCGATATGGACACTATCGGTTCTGCTATTGCATTGGCATCATCCAATCCTAATCTAATGGCTTGTGGTTTGCACATAGGAAAGCTGGCTAAGCGACTATGTAGTGAACTCAATGCTCCATTCAGGAAATTAGCAAAAGAGCCGTCTTGGCCAGCCAAGATCGGTGGAATAATCATTGTAGATGCTGCTTCCGAATCTCAAACAGGAGTCAATATTCCCTCAGGAGTGCCAATATGCGTAATTGATCATCATGATACATCTGACTGGAGTTTTGGTGAACAGGATTTAGAAATTCGAAGTGATGCTCGAGCAACAACTCAAATTGTATTTCAATATCTAAAAGAAAAATCTTCCAATTCATTAACTGATGAAGTACGTAAACTCTTACTTGCAGGACTAATCACTGATACTGGTAGATTCAAACATGCTGACAAAGCATCCTTAGAGTGCGCATCACAGATTCTAGAAGGTGCGGGCTTCGAGTATCAAGAATTTGTAGAGCACATACAAACTGAGGATATTAATTCGAGCGAAAGAGGAGCGATATTGAAAGCACTCTCAAGATGTCAATCAACAGAATGTGGAGTTTGGAACCTTGTACATACCCATGCAGGTATACATGAAGGAAAGGTAGCTGGTATTCTAATTCAAACCGGTGCAGAGGTTGCACTAGTATCGAGATTCAGAGACGGGGAAACAAGATTGACCGCAAGAGCACCCAGATCTTCAACAATAAATGGTGTACATCTAGGAGAGATGATGCAAACACTATGTGAAACACTCGGAGGAGAAGGTGGTGGCCATGACGGTGCTGCCGGTTGGAGCGGAAAGACAGACCGAGTGGCAGCAGAAAGCGCTTTCATCAATTTGCTGGCATTGACTAGGAGGAATCAATAGTGAATCCGGAAGAAATTATCCAAGCATATGAAAATGGTAAAAGAGAACTTGAACCATTACTAGAAAAAATGGGATGGAAAAGTTGGCTTGGAGTAGCAGAGCTTGGTCTAGTTTTACAAAGTGATATTGTTACATTCTTACAAGACAAATTGTCTCCAGCGGAATCTAAAGTACTTGATTTAGTCAAGAAGAGAATCGCTGGAGAAATCGACTTAGATTCTATAGAAGAGGCACTAGTAGTGGCAAGAACACCAGAAACTAGAGACTTAGCACTGGAGGGTCGATTGAGAATGGAGAGAGGTTTAGTTCATTTTGAAAACGGCCAAATCGAAGACGCTAGAGATGACCTGACATGGGCGGAAACTAGATTGAAATCTGTCGCCAAAGCTAGTAGAGATCACGATATATCGTTGCTTAACAAAGCAGCATTCCACATATCCATCGATGAGCCGATGATGGCACTACATGTACACGGAGAAATTTCTCGAAAATCTGGGCACGCAAACGAAACTATTGCAATATCCAGGATACAAGCAGCAAGAATCCATTTGGCATTTGGGCATATTTTCGATGCAGCGAGATGTGCATTCAACGCACATGCCCATGCAATGATTGCTAAACAAATCGAATTAGCAGTTGAATCCGGAGCCATATTTGTAGAGATTTCATCTGGATTCATCAGTGATGAAGCAGAAAAATTCGCCGACCAGATTGCGGAAGCTAAGCCTCTTTCTGCTGGTGAGGCCGCACCGATTTTACAAGTCCATCCTGAGGACGTATTTGGTGTGCTTGAATGGTGTATTGAAAATACCACTGAAGGATATACAGGCCAAGAGAGACCTGACCTCAGAGCTTTGGTAATGTTAGCAAAGCGCTTAGATCGAACTGAATTATTTACAGACTTACTTTCATCACCACAAGAGGTTGAAGATGCTCTTCTTGCTGCACTATGTGCGTCTATTTGTGAAGGAGATTCTGCAAAAATATGGACAGAGCGAGTTTCCGAAATTATGACTCTCAAAGAAGTCTAGAGCATTGATTGCGCTTTGAGCATCCATTCCTCTGCCCATAATTCACCAGAGGTGAATATTGAGCGAGCCATGAAGAATGCTTCAGCCGCCTCCCCTGCGGCTATCAAGTCCTGTAATCTCTTCAATTCAGAATCTACCGGTTCTTCTTCAGTTACTTCTTCTTCCTCAATAGGCACTACTGATACCGTCTGTGACAAATTCTGCATCCGTGAGAGGAAATCTGCTCTAGTTTCAAGTGATGGCCCGCTCCAAGGTATTGCTTCATCTCCATCCATAGCGCCCTTTAGCCTAGCCAAAAATAGATCACGCACCGCTTCTGTTGGGCGAATTTGTTGAACGTGGTCATAGCACAGCCATGCTTGGTCTACCTCATTTCTACGTTCATGTAATCTTCCAAGTTCCATCCACAATTCATGGTTTGCTGGCCTGTGGGCAAGTAAATGGTGAACTAGTTCAATGAACATATCTTCATGCCCAGCACTCCTAATCCTCTCCAATCTTCTTCCATAAACTATGTTTGCTCTTTGGTCAGTAAAATCCAGGCCTTTGCATCTAACTACAAAATTATTCAAACTCTCTGAATCGAGTTTATTGAACCATATTTCAGGCTCTAATGAATCTGTTAAGAATGCAGCTTCTAGTAATTCCAGACCTACCTCCATGTGGTTTACTCCCTTTAATTGGCCAAGTTGATTTGGATCACGTCCCAAAACAACGAATAAATCTTCCAAAACCAGAGAGAGGCCTTCACCATCCTGGCGCATATGCTTAATTTCTGCTAAGCAACGCCAATTTCTTTCATCTGTAAAGTCATACAAAACCGCCTGCTGAGCATTCTGCTCCGCCCAAGCTAAATTCTCATCTTGGCGCCCAGGGTCTTTTTTTGCTAATTTTACAAACCTATCAGCCTGAGAACGATGCCTACTTCCCAGATTTCTGCGAGGGTGCTGTAGGATGGAAGCACTATCCATTTGATCAACTCACTGAACAGACATGAAACCTGATCGCTCATAACCCCAAGGTATTGTTGCATCGATTCCAATCTTTGCTGTGTTTCCATCATTCAGACGAGATGGGTCGAGGCTGGAACCTTTTTGATTTGATAGAATTATTGAATCTGAATCTGGTTGCCACCTAGTCATCATGGCCCATTCTACTCTAACCGGGTCTGTGATGTCAATATCTTCATCAACAATTGTAACCATCTTCATTGAACGGTGACCATCTAAAGCAGCCTGTATGGCTCGCTTACCGTCCCCCTCATTTTGAACTCGGATTTTGACAACTGCAGCCAACCACCCGCCGCCGCCTTCTGTCATGTGGACATCTAGACACTCACAAACCTCGCTTACCGCTGATTTGATTGTTGGAGCTCTTGGAAGTCCCATCAGTGTCTTATGCTCGGCTTCTGCTGGAATTAATGCGTGGAAAATTGGATTTGTCCGATGGGTTATTCCATCAATTTCAATCACTGGTTCTTGACGAATATCATCTACTGTACCGGTGATGTCAACATATGGTCCTTCATCATCATTTTCAGTAGTAATACGCCCCCACATAGCGTATTCTGCATTTGCAGGAACTTGAATTCCATTAGGAAGTGAAAGCAATTCTAATGGCTTACCATACACCTTTTCATGTAATGCAGAAGCGATTGTCAATTCATCTATATTGGTGTCAAATGACATCGCAGCAGCAAGTAAGACCACTGGGTCTGGAGCATTGATTATTGCAACATTGACTTCCTCACCAGCAGCCCTAGCTTCACCAGTCATCGTGTAAAGATGACGCGGAACTATTCGCGCAATAAGGTGGTTGTCATCTCGCAGAAATTGTCTATGGAATGACATGTTTCTAATTCCCCCATATTCTGCGATTATCACACTTGATGACATGTATCTACCTCTATCCTCTCTCCAATGATGAGGGATCGGTAATTCTGTTAATTTCGGAATTTTCTGCGGGTTTTCTAGGACTGGGCCTGTTGCCACAATTTTGGGTTCGCTAGGATTTTCCATCGCCCATCCGAGTAAATCAATAAATTCCTCCGGCTCAATCGATAAGGCTGCACATAGGCGCGGTCTTGTTAACAGGTTAACTGCTATTTTGTGACCAGGTGCTTCAATTAAATTTTCAAACACCAAAAGGTCATGACCTGTAGATTTAGATTTGTCAAAAACCCCATGCAGTACACTTGTTGGTTCATTAACAGTGGTGGCTGCCCCTAGCAAATCACGGAATGCCATGATGCACTCGTGTAGGATTATAACCATGAACATTGGCACTAGATTTCGGCGGCTAGTGCATCATTTGACCTCAATTTCCAATCGGCACCATCAAATAGGGGGGGTAGGTCGGCAAGTTGCTTCTCTGGAGTTTTTGACATGGGTCGTGGATTGTTCGCTGGAACTAAGATGGCAAAGGACCGCCAAAAGTTTAGATGGTCCGACCGAAGATACAAGAAGCGCATGCTAAAGTCTAGAGCAAAGCATGATCCTCTTGCAGGTTCTACCCAAGCTAAGGGTATCGTTATTGAAAAAGTCGGAATTGAGGCTAAGCAGCCTAACTCCGGAATCCGTAAAGCCGTCAAGATTTCTCTAATCAAGAACGGAAACAAACTCACTGCTTTCGCACCGGGCGATGGTGCTATCAACTTCATCGATGAGCACGACGAAGTAATGGTCGAAGGTATTGGTGGTCGCTTGGGACGTTCTTACGGAGATATCCCTGGTGTGCGCTACAAGGTTATCCAAGTGAACGGAGTTTCACTTGATGAAATGGTACGTGGACGAAAGGAGAAGCCTGTTCGATGATTTGGAGTGATTGTGATGAGTGACGATGTCGAAACACAAGAAGAAACTACTGTCGAAGAAGTAAAACCAATCGCTGGTATTGGAACACTAGTATTCGGTAAGTATGACGCTACTGAAGTTGTATGCCGTGACCCTGGACTGGCGCCTTACATCAATCTCTCAACTGTCGGAGTTCCACACACTGGTGGAAGACATGCAAACGCATGGTTCGGAAAAGCACGCCTGTCTGTTGTGGAGAGATTCACAAACAAACTAATGCGTACAGGAAAGTACACCGGTAAAAAAATGGGTGCTTTGAAAGCGTTCGAGAACGCACTAGATTCTATGGGATCTAGGAGCGGAGAAAATCCTCTGCAAGCATTTGTTGACGCAATTTGTCATGCTGCTCCTATGGAAGAGATCACACGTATCAAGTTCGGTGCAGTATCTCAGCCAAAAGCTGTCGACAGTTCACCCTCTCGCAGATTGGATGTGGCTCTAGCAAACTTGGCAAAGGGTGCTCAGCAAGGTACCTCCAAATCTAAGAGAACTCTAACTCAATGTATTATCAATGAACTAACCAAAGCAAGCGTTGGCGATGTTACCTCCTTTGCAGTAGCCAAGAAGGAAGAAGTCCAGCGCATTGCGGCTAGCGCAAGATGATTCTCAAATGAACTCGGCATTAGCCAAATGACCCCAATAGTCAATAGCGGATTTCATTGCGAAGGTTACATGATTGATACCAAATCGGTGAAAATCAATTGGCTGAATTCCGGTTTCTTACTGGCAACACCCATTCTTGCTGTCGTCGGCATAATTCTACATTGGATTTATTTTTCTCCGCCTGGTTTGTTGGAACTCATTGTATTCGTTTCACTTTATTTTGCATGCGGTCTATCTATTACTGTAGGTTATCACCGATTGTTCTCACATAGATCTCACAAGGCAAAATGGCCACTTGTTTTGTTTTACGCAGTATTTGGAGCAGGTTCTTTTCAAAACTCAATTATTGAGTGGTGCTCTGACCACAGAAGGCACCACAAGATGACTGATTCAGAGGAAGATCCATACAGTGCATCTAAGGGATTTTGGTATTCTCATATAGGATGGATATTACTGGAGGAAGAAAAGTTCACTAACGATTTCTCCAATGTTAAAGATTTACAAAAGAGCAAAATTATCATGTGGCAGCATAGGAATGTGTTCCTAATTGGAGCTGTAGCTGGATTGATTTTACCTGCACTTATTGGTTTAGCAATCGGAGGCGTATCAGGGGCAGTAGGGTGCTTTGTATGGGCCGGACTTACAAGAGTAGTCTTTGTTCACCATGGAACCTTCCTGATAAACAGTGCAGCACACATATGGGGGACACAGCCTTATTCGGAAGAAAATTCCAGTAGGGATTCATTCTGGCTAGCATTTCTGACTTTTGGAGAAGGTTACCACAACTTCCACCACACATTTCAAGCGGATTACAGGAATGGACACAAATGGTATCATGTAGACCCTAGTAAGTGGTGGATTAAATCATTCAAATATCTTGGACTGAATTCAGATCTGAAATTAACGCCAACTCATTCCATAGAAGTAGCTAGAGTAAACATGCGATTCAAAAAGAGAGCAAAAAGACTTGAGTTGAGAAATGTTAACATTCACAAATTTGAGGATAGATTAACCAAATATCGGGACAATTTACGCTCAAAAATGTTCGAATTCCAAAGTGCAAAAAAGGAATTCAAGAACATGGCTAGGGAGTCTAAAGCAGCAATGAAATCAAAGATAAACGAATTGAAAAATTCAGTTAAATCCGCAAGGGATGAACTACGACAATTATTCAAAGACATGAAATTGGAATACAATCAATCTAAGTTGAGTGCATAATCAGCACACAGCACACGATTCACCATTATTTCTGGTAGTCGATTTGATAAACCCCTTCAAGGTGGCGAGAACAGACGAGAGTCAGGTGATTTACCATGGGCCGTAAAGAAGACAACATCAAGAAGGCAACAGAAGTTATGCACATCCTACCGCAGATTCGCAACTTGTGTATTGCTGCTCACATTGACCACGGAAAGACGACTCTTTCTGACAACCTCATTGCAGGTGCAGGGATGATGAGTGAAGATCTGGCAGGAAAGAGCCGTGTTTTAGACTTTGACGAACAGGAAAGTGCACGTGGAATTACAATTAACGCTGCATCAGCTTCTATGGTTCACGGTGTTGATGGAACTGATTATCTAATCAATCTAATCGACACACCTGGTCACGTTGACTTCGGTGGTGACGTTACACGTGCTATGCGTGCTGTTGACGGATGTTTCATCCTAGCATGTGCTGTTGAAGGTCCAATGCCCCAAACTGAAACTGTTGTACGTCAAGCTCTGAAAGAGAAGGTTAAGCCAGTTCTGTTCATTAACAAGGTTGACCGTCTGATCAACGAATTACAAGTAACTCCTGAAGATATGATGGAGAGATTCAAGGAAACCATCACTAAAGTCAACAAACTGATTCGCCAATTCGCTCCTGAAGAGAAGAAGAAAGAGTGGCAAGTCAGCGTCGGTGACGGAACAGTAGCATTCGGCTCCGCATACCACAACTGGGGTATTACAGTACCATACATGGCTAAATCCGGAATTTCATTCAAGGACATCTTCGAGTATTGTAATAATGAACAGCAGAGAGAACTGGCCCAAAAAGCACCAGTTCACGAAGTTCTTCTAGACATGGCAGTATCAAAATTGCCAGGTCCTGTCGAAGCACAGCCATACCGTATCCCTAACATTTGGACTGGAGACCTTGACACGCCTATCGGAAAAGCAATGGTTACTTGCGACCCTGATGCAGAATTAGCAATGATGATCACCAAGATTTGGATGGACCCTCATGCTGGTGAAGTTGCTGTAGGAAGATTGTACTCAGGTGCAATCAACCAAGGTGAATCTGTTTATGCAATTGGTGCTGCAAAGCCTGAGCGTGTTCAGCAGGTTAGCATGATGGTCGGTGGAGATAGAATCACTGTGCCAAAGGTTGTTGCGGGTAACATTGCAGCAATTACCGGTATTCGCTCTGCAGCAGCAGGTGTAACATTGTCTCGTGACAAGGATTTCACTCCATTCGAAGCAATCAGACACTACTCTGACCCTGTTGTTACAGTGGCTGTTGAGCCAAAGAGCATGAAGGACCTTCCAAAGTTCATCGATGCTCTAAGATCACTTGCAAAATCTGATGCGTCCCTACAAGTTATGACAAACCAGGAAACTGGTGAAGCACTTCTTGCAGGAATGGGTGAATTGCACCTTGAAATCACAGTTTACAGGCTCGAAGAAGAACAGAACATCAAGGTAAAGGTAAGCCCTCCTATTGTTGTCTACAGAGAATCTGTTGAAGGAAACAACAAGGGTCGCTCTTTCGAAGGAAAGTCACCTAACCGTCACAACAGATTCATGATGGAATGTGAGCCACTTTCTGCTGAAGTTGTGGCGGCATTAAGAGATGGTCATTTCGGAAATGGTACAGTTAGGTCCGGAGATGCTAAAGAAATCGGAAGCAAATTTGGTGAGTTCGGAATGGACAAAGACAAAATGCGCAAGATTTACGCTATCAACGGCACCAATGTTTTGGTCAACGACACCAAGGGTATTCAAGGACTTCACGAGACTCGTGAATTGATTATTGAAGCTTTCAACGAAGTTTGTAAGAAGGGTCCTGTAGCAGATGAGCCAGTAATGGGAATGATGGTCAGACTAGTTGACGCTAAGTTGCACGAAGATGCAATCCACCGTGGACCAGCACAGACAATTCCTGCTGTTAGAAATGGTATCAAGGGCGCAATGATGCGTGCACGTACTGTTTTGATGGAGCCAATGCAGAGATCTCACGTCAGCGTTCCAAACGACTGGCTAGGTCAGGTAACCCGTGAAATCACTAACAGAAGAGGTATCATCGAAGATATGCCATCTGAAGGAGAAGCGACCACTGTTATCGGAACTCTTCCTGTAGCTGAAACATTCGGATTCTCTAACGACATACGTGCTGCTTCTCAAGGCCGTGCAGTTTGGAACTCAGAAAACATCGGTTTCGAAATGCTGCCTCCTCAGTTATTCGACAAGGTAGTTGGTGAAATCCGAACAAGAAAGGGATTGAAGCCAGATCCTAATCCTGAATCTTACTACGCTGACTGATTAGACAGTTCATCCAGGTGACTTGGATGGGGCAGGTTTTGGGAATTTTCGTCTCAAATGGAGGAGTTCCAAAACTTGCAGTAGAATCTGCAGAGATTACTTTATCCGGACTTTTGGGTGACAACCAAGCCGACAAAAAACACCACGGCGGGGAAATGAAAGCAGTCTGTGTATTAGAGAATGAAATTCTCACTAAATTGCAATCTGAAGGACACCCAATAATGCCAGGTACAACTGGAGAAAACCTACTAGTTGAAGGATTCAATCTAGGTATTGGAAAAATTTTCACAGTTGGTGATTCCGAATTGGAAGTTGTTTCTGCAGCAACTCCTTGTAAAACGATAGAAGGTTCTTTTTCAGACGGCTACTTCAACAGAATATCTCACAAAAAGTACCCGGGGGATACTAGATGGTATTGCAGAGTTATCAGGCCAGGTAAGGTCAGAATATACGCTTGAGTTGGTAATCTGTCAACTCTCGCAGAGCCCTGAGCCCAGGGTTTTCTGAGATTCTATCCAAGCAATCGTGAGCTTTACGATGGTACGCTTCGGCTTTTCCTTTAGCATATTCAATAGATCCTAAATCATGCAATGCCTGATGTCCTCTAGCAACATGTTCTGCTGAAACATTCTCTCCCTTACCGAGGACTGCAAGCAAGTCTGACTTGGCCTGCGAAGGAGGTTGTCTAAGTGCATGAATTACCATCAGAGTCCTCTTTCCTTGAGCGACGTCGCTTCCACTTGGCTTACCCAACGTATCAGAATCTGACAGGACATCTATCAAATCGTCCATCAACTGGAAGCATAGACCCAATGCCAGACCCCAGTCATGCATGCATTGAATCACATCTTGGTCTGCCCCTGCAAGGTGAGAACCTACCTCTGCACACGTTAGGAACATTGCAGCGGTTTTTCCGTGAATCATTTCGATGTATTCTTCCTCTGAAACAACCTCTCTGCCCTCAAACTCGATGTCGAGTTGCTGACCTTCGCTACATTTGCGAACCATTCTACCAATTCGCTTCACAAGGAATGGAAGTAACTCGGGCTCAATTCCTTCAGCCACAGCCATCGCCTCGAAAGCGATGGCAAGCATTGCATCACCGGCATTTATTGCAGTCGGTAAATCATATTCAACATGCACAGCAGGTCGGCCACGACGAACATCATCATCGTCCATAATGTCATCATGAACTAATGTGAAATTGTGAATAATTTCTATGGCTGCTCCAACATCCAGCAAGCCCGAATGAGTATCGCCCACGGCCTTAGCTACCAACCAAGGCAATGTTGCTCTGAGGCGCTTTCCTCCACCCTCAAGAAGGTGCATCATTGCACCTGATAATCGTGGAAGTTTACTGTGAGTTAAAGCACGCTCAATTCGGTTCTCAACTAAATCTTTGACCTCTGCGATACTAGTTGTTAGGTCAGCGCCTGTAGCGCTGGGTAGCATGTGAGAAACATCTCCCATGTCATGTATCAATTCATCAGGCTTTGCACAACCTGGTCGCCACCAATCGTCATCCATTATCCTTGCAGCGATGCATCTAAACCAAGGTGCAATCACATTCTGGGAATCATCAGCAACTAACATTTCTTCTAGATCCCCTTGTGAAACCCATTTAATTTCACTAACCTCATTGGGATTGGGATTAACATCAACATCGGCATGAATAACTAAACAATGGTCCACTTCTCTCTCTATCCATTCGTCGTCTTGTCTAGCTTGGTATCGCATTTTTGTAACAAAATCAAATTTCTCGATAGGAACTTGTGAAGGATGAATGCCTAATTCCTGTTCCAACTTTCTTACTGCAGCCCTCTTTACACCAAGAGCATCTTTCAGTTCCATCTCTTCATCTGAGTGCAATGGATGGGAGCAACATGAATTAGCCCACACATTGGGGAAAGTAATCTTGTGTGCCGCTCTTCTTTGAAGAAGTAGACGACCTGAAGAATCAAAAAGCATCACACTGAATGCTCGATGAAATTTACCTTCTTTGTGATGGGCGTCAAACTTAGAGATTGGCCCTAGGACGTCATCATTTTCAGTGACTTGAATCACGGCTTCAGCCATCAGTGACTCTTGAACCGAGTCTGTACCTGCCAATGCTTCCGAAGCATCAGCCTCGATTTGCATGCTCGGAACATCCTCAATGCCATATCCAGACACGCACTCACCATACAATCGGTTTCGCGTCCACTACATCAACAGTTCCCCGAAACTATTCGTGTTCCGACTACCGGTAAACCTTCAATTGCATCAATAACTCTTTGAGAAATTTCGCCATTAACTAGAACGACATCGATTCCTTTGGATGCAATCATAGCTCCTCTTGCAGCCTTCAAACCAATGCCTCCTGTGACATCAATTTCTACGGCATGTTCTCCTTCAAATTCCATTTCAGGATTCCACACTTCGATTAAATCTTCAGGACCTGCTTTACTAGGTGGAACTCTTAGTATACCATCTACATTTCCAATCGCAAATATTGCCCTCTCAACATCGGAGATTTCCGTAGCGTACCGCAACATCAAATCATCTCCTGAAAGAATCCCGAATTCATTCACATCATCATTAACCACATCACCGTAAACAACGGTTATGCCGTCGTGAATTGGTAATGTGCCAGAAAATGTTGGTCCTGTACCTTTAGCCCACTTATGTGGAGGGAATGATTTGACATCTAAACCTCTTGATTCCAATGAACTTACTACAACTCGATTTAGTTCTAACATGTCATTACGTACATCTTGAACCGCCTTATCTTGGTCAATCCCGGCAACTCGGCCTTCTGCTAAGCGGAATTGCTTGGCCTTCATATGACCAAATGAGCCTGCACCGTGAACAATAACCAGTTTTTTACTTGACTTTTCACATGCTGCAGCCAGTTCTTCAATGACAGAATCATTCACTGTGCACAACTTGTCCTTGTGGGTGATTAATCCACCACCCCATTTGATGACAACGGTGCCGCCCATGTATATGCCAAGCAATTCGTACTAATGTGTGCATTGGATTTACATGGGAGTCTGGATAGGGTCGTAACATGACAGAGTCGCCATCGGTGGATGAGTTCATCCGACACATGCAAGCAGAATTGGATGCTTGCGAAGATATTGTGGATAAAAAAGAGCGACAGAATAGACAATGGCAAATTGAATCTTCTTTATTGTTGGCAATCGATTTTTCGAATAAATTCAAGGAATTATCCAAGTTGGGACAAAATCCAATTCAAATCGTACAAGCGTTAGCTACCCAAGATCCTGATTCTGCAAAAATTGCAAAGCAAGTTATCGCAATGGCCGGTGGCTTCTGCCCTCATTGCGGAGCCACTATGGAATCCGATCTAGATTTCTGCTCAAGTTGCGGAAATTATGTGGAGTGATTACTCCTCTTCCCACATTCTAATCATGTCCTGTATTGAAGGGTCATCCTCTTCTACATGATACAGGTAATCTGGAGGCATTTCTTCGCACAAGAATACTGTCGTTCCAGCACGCCAAATAGTAAATCCATCTGCGATTGCTCTTGTTGTGTCTACTTCCAAAATTGCTGGGCGGCTAATTCGAACATGTCCTGCTTCCATAGCATTGGAAATAGTCTTAGACAGGTGGACGTGCTTTCTATCTCCTGCTGTAATGCCATATTCCATATGAGTAGAAACGGTTTCTGGGTCACATGGCCAGTACAGTGCTTCTGGAATATCGTCAGTAGGTAGGTCCAATTCTAATTCAATCGAGTGACCATATGTTGCCCTAATCATCTCGCCTTCAACCTGGTATCTACCTTTTGTGTCTGCGTTTGCAATTGCTTCGAAGTGCCAGCCACGTAGCCAATGGAAATGTCTTCTCTTGTTTTGGATTGCTTCAGATAACTCACGAGAATTAACCCATCCGTTTAGATCCATTTCAACATCAAATTTCTCAGGGGCATGTCGTAATACGAGTGCCAAAATTCTTCCTAGGCTGTTGGCTTCTCTATCAGACATGATGAACTTGCCCTCTGCGTTACATTCAGGACAATTCGTTCCACTGAAGTGTCCATGTGTTCTACATTGTCGTAGCATATTGCGACCTGTTAGCAACTCCTTCATAATCAGTTCTATTCAGAGAGATGTCAAACAGGGCAATGATGATGAGAGCAGACTGATTGGACAGGCTATGCGAGCAGTAATTTCAGACTACTTGCGAACTCCGTTTCACAGAGCCCACAAGGGTGAATTGGCGTCAGTAAGACCCGAAGATATGTTGGAAGTAACTATTCGGGAAATTATCAAGAGAAATAACGTAGATGTGAATGATGTTGAAGACCTGATGCTAGGATGCGCATATCCAGAAGGAGTTCAAGGTCTGAATCTTGGAAGAATTGCAACATACTTGCCTGAACTGCCCAATACTATTCCAGGAATGACTACAAATCGCTTGTGTGGCTCATCTATGCAAGTAGCACACAGTGCTGCAGGTGCTATCAAATTGGGCTCTGGAGAGCTATTTTTGGCAGCAGGAGTAGAAACGATGTCATTAGTGAAAAGAGGTGGATGGAATAGAGATTTACACCAGGGTATTGAATCAAAATATCCTGATGCATATATTTCGATGGGATTGACTGCAGAAAACCTTGCTAAGGATTATTCTATTTCGCGTCTTGAGCAAGAAGAGTTTGCCTTACACAGCCACAATAAGGCTCTTAGTGCTCAAAGTAACGGATTACTTACCGACGAGATTGTAGGAATCAAGGCTGATGAAAATATGATTGATGTGGACGGTTGTATGAGAGAAACATCAATCGAAAAAATGTCTAGATTACCCCCCGCTTTCCTTGAAGATGGGACTGTTACAGCAGCAACATCATCTCCGCTAACAGATGGGGCTGCTTGCAATTTGATTTGTTCTGATGAATATGCCCAAGAGCATAGTCTAGGGGGGCTAGCCGAGATTGTTTCAACATCTGTCGTTGGCGTACCTCCGCACATTATGGGAATAGGTCCGGTTGAATCTTCAAGAAAGGCGTTAGATAGAGCTGGAATTAAATTGGATGATGTAGATGTTATCGAACTAAATGAGGCTTTCAGTGCACAATCGATTGCAGTATTGCAAGATCTAAATATTGCGTCAGACGATGAGAGATTGAATATTGATGGAGGAGCATTAGCTATCGGGCATCCACTCGGAGCAAGCGGCGCCAGAATACTTGGGAAAGCAGCGTCATTGCTGAACAGAGTAGATGGAGAATATGCATTAGCCTCAATGTGCATCGGTGGCGGCATGGGAATTGCTACTGTTTTGCGTAAATATGAATGATAACCTTCATCATATACCGCATGTGTACATTAAACATGGGTATCCGAAAGGGGCGTAGAGAAGCATTCGAAAATCTTAGTATTAGCGAAGAAGGCGAATGCCCAAGATGTGGTGGTGAAAAGCAACCATCTACACTTGCAGGTTACCTTAGTTGCGTAAGATGCGGTTATGAGTGGAAAGACCCAAATCATGTCGCTCAGATGCGAGGACCTCCTGATACCTATCGTAGAGATGCTGAACTAATTGAGGAATTCAAGCAAGAGATGCAAGGCGGTGATTTGAGTAATGTTTTGGGAATTGATTCAGGACTTTCTGGTGAACAGGAAGCCTCACTAAAAAGGTTGGAAGATAAATGGATGAGTGGCATGAGTGGCCACTTCAATGCAGCTGCTGAAGAAAGAAAACCTCTAATGATTTCTTTTGATGATAATGATAACCTAGTAGATACCACCGTCGGAAGCATTACAATTGTAGCAAATGGTTTTGATGGGGGAGAAGAAGTCCGCCTTGAATATCCAGGACTTGGTACTGAATTCTATGCTTATGACGAGGCTAGTGAAACTGGATGGCGAAGAGGAAGAACTGCGGAAGATACCGCACGTTCAATTACAAATGTAATAAACAGATTTTCTAATCTAGTATATGCCAATCAAGAAGGTAGCATGATTTTACTAGAGTTGCGAAGTGAAGACCTAAATCCAGATTCACTTGTAATATTCGTCGACGACCCTGGTGGAACCGACATCGTGGCAGAAAAGGCAGGAGTTTCAATGGACCCTAGAGATGTTAGAATGGTTGAGGACTACAGAGTTGTTGTAGAAATCTGCTTGGCGGATGGAATTATTTCACCTTCTGAAGACCAGATGCTGTGGGCTATGCGCCAGCAATTGGGAATTGATGATTACCTTCATGTGCAAATAGTTCAGCAAATTTTCGGAGATCATGCACTCAAAGAATGCACAGGTTGTGGAAAGATGGCCGAACTTTATGCAGACTATGCCGCATGGTATTGCCAATCGTGTGAAAATTGGTGTTAGTACATTGAAATATAGATTTTATTTCAATGGTTTTGACAATACTCACTTAAGGTATCCTTCATAAGGTGAGAGCCAATCGCCCAAATAGGCGAGTATTATGGCTGAAGAAGTACTATACATCGGAATTGACCTTGGAACCTTTCGCTCTGTAATGGTATCAAGCGACAGTCACGAAGAAGAAGAGCTTACAGTAATTGGAACTCCAAAGGACCCAATTGCACGAAATTTCCTGAAGAGAGACGTTCTTTTCGGTAACGAGGCACTAAAGAACAGACTAGCACTGAATCTATTCAGGCCTCTAGAACTTGGTGTCATCAAGGACACCCCAGAAGACCGTGAGTTCATCGCTCACTTCATCACTCACCTAATCGGCTTGTCAGACCCAGAAGATTACGACCGCGTAGTTGCTGTTATTGGAGCACCTGCTGAAGCAAGTCACGTAGATAAAACCTCAATCTTCGATGCAGCAGCAGGCTCAGTTAATGCTGCAATGATTATTTCTGAGCCTTTCGCTGTTGCTTACGCTCTAGACATGATCGAGCACACACTGGTAATTGACATCGGTGCAGGAACTACTGACCTTTGCCGTGTCTATGGCACAATCCCAGGACCTGGCGACCAGATGCACACTGGGCATGCTGGTGACTATGTAGACAGGCAAATCATCGCTGAAGTACAAAAGAAGTACAACGGAGCTCAAATCACTAAGGACATGGCTCGCCGATGGAAGGAGCAGTACTCTTTCGTATCTACATCAACTCCTGATAATCCAATAATGGTTGACTTCTCTATCGAAGGAAAAGCGATGTCTCTTGATATCACTGATTGTATTCAGGCTGCTTGCGAGTCAATCGTTGACCCTATTGTTGAAAATGTCAAGCAATTAATTGCTGGCTCAAACCCTGAATTCCACGACGAATTCCGCAGGAACATGGTTCTTGCAGGTGGTGGCTCAGGAATTAGAGGACTTGGTGCACTTATCGAGCGCCGCCTCTCTGACATGGGTGAAGTAAACGTTCACGTTGTAGACGATCCTGTTAGATTGGGTGCAATGGGTGGTCTAAGACTGGCCATGGAAGTTCCTGAAGACATGTGGAAGAACCTAACTCTAGCTTCTCGCTGAGTAGTTCATTCTTCTTCTGGACCGCCAAGCACCAAAGGCGAATCGCAGTGTGGACATCTGTCCTCGTAAGACAATAGCAGAGGGTTTACTGCCAGTACTGCTAAGCAAGAAGGGCAAGCCGCCAACATTTCATTCGCCGGCAACTTGTGACCCTCGTCATAAATCGAATATCCGCTGTAACCCATCCTGTATACTGGATGGAAATGCACTCTGATGAACCTAATTGAAGAAAATATTGCATAACCAAGGATTGCTGCGAATACAAGTCCACCTATTGAGCCCGAAAGCATAGCTAAAACATTGACGAACAAAATAAAACAGAATATCAATGTCAATCCACCGATGATGATCGGTACGAACCAATAAGCCCAAGCAGCCCTATTGCGATATCCGGCCCACACTGCTAGAAAGAAAAATCCAGGAGCCAAGGCAAGTTGTCCAAAAAATTGGTAAAAGAAAAATGTTACAATCAAAGAATCTACAACGAAGACAAATGAAGTACGACTGTGAAGTGCATCAATTGGGTTAGAATGCTGAGGCCTAGAGCCTGCGAGAATCATCTCATCAGCATCTGACATGACCGCTACGAGTAGAGATTTGCAATTGAAATAACCGGTTCTCTGTGAACCAATGTAATATTTTACCAGCGAAGCCGTATTGAAGCAGTGTCTTTTGGGCGTATCATGCGTGACACCGATGTTGAGGTGCGAGGCAGTTCACTTAGTGGGCGCCACATCTTACTAGGCGTCACTGGTGGAATCGCAGCAGTCGACACAGTCAGGCTAGCTAGAGAGTTACGTAGGCATGGTGCTGAAGTTTCAGTAATCATGACACCGTCTGCACAGGAGATAATCACACCTATGGCCGTAAGATGGGCATCTCAGGGAGAGGTTATCACCGATTGGGATGGCGATTTGTCTGCATTATCAGATTTTGATGCGGTGCTAGTCACTCCAGCAACTCGAAATTTGATTGCTTCATTCATTCACGGCTTAATGAATGGTCCTCTACTGATGGCACTTTCAGCGGCTAGAGGCAAGGGGAGCCCAATCATGATGGTACCATCAATGCACAATGATTTAGCAAATGATCCAGTTACAGAAGACTTGGTGTTTCAATGTGCTAAACAGGGAATTCAAGTTCTATGGGGTGCTGAAGAAGAGGGCAAAAGAAAGACACCAAATCATGAGGAAATAGTTGCCAGATTAGGAAACTTAGTCAATGCTAATGGTACATCAGTAGTTGTTACATTGGGTGCTACTCGAAGTGCAATTGATGATGTCAGGTACGTACAAAACACGTCAAGTGGAAAGACTGGTTACTTGATTGCAGATGATCTATATCGCCACGGAATGGATGTTACATGCGTGAGTGGAGTTACCACTGTTTCTAAACCCGATTGGCTACCATTAGACATCAAATGTCCAGAACCTTACCAAATGCTTGAGGAACTGAAAGCACTTGCAAAAGATAGAATCGATGTATGGATTCATGCAGCGGCTGTTCTTGACTACATTATTCCAGAGCCTGTTGAAGGAAAAATCGCTTCATTGCAGGGTGATTTGAATATCCAAATGAAAGAAGGTGCAAAGCACATTAGTGAATTGAAGGATTTGTGCGAGGGAGCTACCAGAATCGGTTTCAAATTAGAAAGTGGAATCAAGCAGAAAGACCTAGTTCACAGAGCGCATGCCCAAATCCAAACTGCAGGAATGACTGCTACAATTGCCAACAGAATGGAAGATTACGGAAAAGAAGGAATGCCAAGAGGTTGGCTAGTTGATTCTCATGGTGCGCATTTCATTTTAGAAAAAGAGTCAGATATGTGCAATGCAATTCGCTCAGTCATCGAAAACAACAGGTGATTTTTCTGCGTCGTTTTGTAATTGTAGGAACAAGAGCGATGGCCAAAGGTAAACTCCCGTTGAATGATTTGGCCGGCGGAGCAGGTCGAATGGACGTTCTAATCAGGGCATTGATGTCCTCAATACTTACAAGCCATGGAATCAGAAAGGATGTTGAATTTACAATGATTTTACTTGGAGGACCAGGACCTGCAAGAAGAATCAAATTCGTTTCAAATGAATTGAAAGGGATTCATGCTGAAGAGAGGGCAGTTGCCGGAAAAGTGGCTGCTGTCATCAAAGAGCCAATCCCGCCTCGAGGACACTGGATTGAGCGAAGTCCCGGAATATATGATGGGGGAGGTAATTTGGACATGACTTTAGATGAGTGGGATTGTCCTACAATCAGATTAGAGGCAGATTCTCCAAATCTATATTCTGGACAACTACCCAGTGATTTTACTATTGAAGACATTGGATTCATTCTTGGCGATGATAAAACTCTTGAGTCCGAGAAAGGAATTCCTAGAAGTCTGGGAAACAACTGGTTACAAGGCCATACTTGCATAGCAATAGTTCACTTCTTGCTAGACGAGGGAGTTCATTTAGAACTTTAACAAAATCTTCAGAGCCAGTTTGGCATCCCTTCAGTGCTATTTTCGAGTGACCAGCCGAGTAGTTCCATATCCATTTCAAGAGGATGGGTTTGAGGCCAAGATGGCATACAAGTTACACTTGCTACACCTTTGACATCAGAGTCAACATCGCCTCTATCAACTGCATCTACATCGATTCTAGCAGCTCCAAGTTGGAAGGTAGATGTATCATTAGAGAATGTGATTGCGCTTCGATACCAACGCATACCCAAGCGAGTTGAAGCAAAATCGCCATTCCAGCCACGTGGGACATTTAGATTGAGTAACATTTCACCAGCAGCGAATGATTTTCTAAGTGCTGATATCGGGTCATCCATCCAAGGCTTACTCGATTGATTTGGCCAAGCAGTAAGGTGAGGAGCATTCACATCGACATGAGGACGGTTGAGATTTGTTGGTTCATCCGGCAATACCTGCAAAGCCGCTTCGATCAATTGGATTGTTGCATCGATTGCAACTTCCATACCTTCTGGGTCAAATGAAGACCAAGAAGATGCGATTGCTGGCATTCCATACATTCCTGCTTCGCGAGCAGCAGCGATTGTCCCACTGTGATATGCATCTTGAGACAAATTAGGACCTAGGTTTATTCCGCTAACAACTAATTTTGGCATTATCCCGGGAACCAATTTTTGCAAGCCTCCGTCCAGTGCAGCAATGATGCAATCACAGGGAGTTCCTCCAATAGAAAATTGGTACATATTTTCTCTTGAATCATCTCTTCTAGTTACAGTAAGTGGTTTTCCAAGTGATATTTTCATGCTAACTGCAGAGTTATTTTCACTCGGAGCGAAGACAATGCAACCATGCCCCCTTTCGTGTAGCGCAGTTACAAGGTCCTGCAGACTTTCTGCTTCTATACCATCATCATTCGTCAGAAGTATCCATGCCATTTTCAGCGCCTCCTTTAATCACAAACATAATTCCAATAATTAGAATCAAACCTCCAAGCCATGTCCACTTTCCTGGAACGCTTTCGTCATAGAAAAACCATCCAATGAATGCGCCAATTATCGGCTCTAAAGTTACTGCAAATGATATCGTTAACGGGCCTAGCCACCTTAGGCATGCGTTTAGTCCTGTGTGTCCGACTATTCCTGCCAAGAATGCAAGTTTGATGAAGTCTGCAAGCAAATCGGATTCAACCCATCCCAATGCAGCAGTCTCTTCACCC
>MDSX01079612.1_pt1 | contig 27085 bp, 23 predicted proteins | sample 811141 | NCBI WGS metagenome assembly MDSX01 (sample SAMN05326642, study PRJNA326480) | marine metagenome | isolation source: seawater | place: Atlantic Ocean: South East | collected 2010
GGAAGTTTGCTTCTCACTGCGTCGGGGCCCCGACGCAGTGAGCCTAATGGCAGCCTAAACGCGGCCCAAGTGATGGAAGTTTGCTTCTCACTGCGTCGGGGCCCCGACGCAGTGAGCCTAATGACAGCCTAAACGCGGCCCAAGTGATGGAAGTTTGTGATGTCCGTGGAGTTCGCAATGTCCGTGGAGTTTGTGAGGCTAATCGCGACCTAAACGCACAATGCACATTTTACACCCTTTTGTTATTACACCCTAAGAACCAACCCTGTGGCTCTAGTCCGCGTGTCCGTATTTTTGAATGTACTTTCGCGTCAACACACGCGAAATTACATAATAAAACACAAACAGTGCGATTGCGGCGAGGATCGTGTGACGCGCCATGCCATTCGGTAGATTGACGCGCTGTGCCAGATGAGTGGAGGTGCCGTTGGAATCGCCAAAGGGGTTTAGGCCTGGCAAGTGGGACAGTCGCCACTCGCTAGCATTGAAACTTGCCCAATATTTTCCTTTCCGTGCCACCTGTGCAAAGTCGGTCACTTCGGTAAATCGCTCCGGCATTGTTGAGTGCAACAAAAGCACTGCGCCTTTGGCGCGCATCAGATAGCGTCAGCAGCACCCAACTCGTTCTCTTAAAAAGAAAGATGACTGACGACTCTCAATTCCGCCGGTGCCGAGAAATGGTTTACGATCCCGAGGAGAACCGTTATTCCCCCTTAGAAGATTGGCGCGCCAAGCGTATCCCAGCGATGCATGGAAGTCCACGTAATGAAAGTTGGTATTGTCGTAGTGATAACGCAAAGCCCGTGCAACCTTTGCCTCACCTCTGGCAAATCGTCATCGAATCAATCCTTCCGGATTTAATGGCCAAAGAGCCCGAGAAAATGCTGGATTTGCTGCTCAATAACGAATCCATTCGCGCCAAATTTGTAGACCACATTGCAAACAATAGCGAAACCAGACAACTGCTATTGCCTCATGCAGCTGCATCTGAAAAAATTAAAGATGTTAGCGTCATTGAAAAGGACGAAATCGTGGAAGTCATATATCCGGAGTGCTTTCCAAGGGAAGACTATGAGAATGCGCCAACACGTATACAGATACTTAAAATGAGATTTGGGGATCTTCCATACAAGCTGCAAGCAGGGATTGAACGTCTCATGCGAAACGCTGCACAACCATTGCCGTGTTTAAACGCGGGAGAGGGCATCTTTTCAACCTGCCCAGTAAGTGAACACATATCTTTTAACGCCTCAAGATGTTGCATAAACTGCCAGCTAAATACTCAAGTTCCTGAGATGACGCTTGACAACATGCCGGTGATACCAGTATTTATACGAACGGATGTGCTACCGATAGCCGCCATTGGACGGCGAGACACCACAGGTAACGTAACAAACGCATACATCGAAGAAGTTAAAAGTTGTGCTTTTGACAACGACATCGAACCAGATTCTGTGGGTTCATCGCCGATGAACTGGATTGCTACCCCAGACACCTTACTTTGGGACGCGCACATGTATGCGCTTAACGGGGAAGAGAGCATTATCGAGGAATTTGAGCGGGAACTGGAGGATTTTTTCGATGTCAATCAACTACACATGGCACTTGTACAACTAAACAAGGTCGTCACTCATGCACCAGATGAAGTATGGGTTCGAAAACCCCGCCTGCGCCTGGAAGTCTTTGATTGAGCAATAGTTTAGCTCGCTAGTTAGCCAGTTAACTCGGCACCATAAAACGTGTATGCAAAGGGTATTATGTAAACAGATTTTTTTTGGCTGGAAGTTTAGGATGCTTGAAGTAAGAACTGTAGAGGACAAAAACGCGGCCATACGAGCCAGAAAGGATGCTGAACGAGAACTGGGTGCAAAAATCGACCGCGCGATGCGTTCTGCAGAAACGGGAGGGCAGAATGGGGGATGTTTGGCGGGTTTGTGGGCCTTTTTGTGGCGTTTCCGTAAATCTCGCACCAGTGGACAATCTTTAGAGATGGCACCAGCTTTAAGTGGCAATGCAGCATTTGGCATGGCGAATGGGTCGCGCGTATCACATGCCACACTGTTTGGACTGGGGGTAAAATCAGACCCCCATGCCAAGCTTGGCGAGGCGGCCAAAGCAATGGAACAGAGGATTGCACAGCTAGAAGAGCGTGCTTCTGAATGCCGTGCGGAAGCACGACGGTTGATGCAAGCCGGGCAAAAAGGTGCGGCGATGCGCGCTCTTAAAAAAGCCAAAGCCGTTGAAAAACAGGCAGAGGCCAATCAAGCTTCTTTGCTTGCAGTTGAACAACAGCTTGATCTCATGGCCCAGGCCGCCATGCAAAAGACTGTGGCGAGTGCTCTTAAAACGAGCACCAAGGGAATTAAAGCAGATAAAAAACTGCTAAAGCATGCTGAGGACGCAGTGGACGAAGCACAAGAGGCGCGTGACATGGCCACAGATCTAAGCGCGGTCATGGCGGATTTTGCGCACAATGGTGGACCAAACGATTTGGACGAAGACGATCTCATGGCCGAGCTGGAAGAAATGGTGGGTACTGTACCGCCCCCTCCCGCCTCGGCTCATGGGCCGTCGCAGGAAGATGTACAAGCGGCATCCAACGCGGCGGCGGCACTTGCGGAACAACACGCAGCGTGGGATGCGGCCAATGCTGTAAGGGCGGCCCTACCATCGGCTCCGAAACAGATGCGCCAAAAGGAAGAAAGTCAGGGGCTTTTGTCGGCGTAAACAAAAACGTTTACTTATCGGAAATACACATTTACAAATGTGCGCTTGTTTGCAACAAACGCTACTCTAACTGACGTTTCACACCGCGCTGGTTCTGGAGTTGTTCGCGAGATTGTTTTTTTAGTTCCGCCTCAAACACAGAGCTGGCTCCACCGCATAAGGCGGGCCAACTAAACTTGTCGAATGTCTTTGACGCCGGGTCAAACGACTGGTAGCGGTTTTTAAAGTTTAGGCGCTTGGCAGAAACGTACTTGGACAGTTTCACGAGCCTTTTTGCGGACTCGTAGTTCATGTTCTCACGAACGATGAGGTAATTGATGACGGCGGCAACCGACCGGTTAATGCCGCCCATGCAGTTGACAACGACCCAATCGTTGCTCTCCCTGAGCGCGTCGATGCGTGCAGCTGTCTTAGTGAACCACCCAGTGTGCAGTTCCGCCTCCACGTCAATGGGTTGGTCTGCCACTGCTAAACTGCCGTCAACGCAGGGATGATCGAGTTCCCTACCAATTGCGTGGCACAAATTGAGCACGGCCCCGGGTTGGGGCCACCGCTCAACGGCGTACTTTGCGCCCGCGAGATTGGCGATGAATATTGGTGGCCCTCCCGGGATAGAAATCGGCGCGGAAACAATTGGCCGGTTGACGTAGTCGTTTCTCGATACGAGCCCGTCATTTATCACCGTGAGTGCGTGTTTTATGAAGCCGTCGCCGCGTTTCAGGTCAAATACGTACCCCGGGGGACACCGGGTGTAAGAGCAATCCGTGTCAAAGAAGGGGGTCCACTTGGGTGCTGTGTTCTCTTGCGGGTGTGCGTTGGCAGACATGGGAGAGGTGTGTGTGTTGATGTGGTGTAACTGATATCACACTTAAAGAGCAACACTAAACACCCACTGACACATACACGTCGCAGTTTTGGTTGTTTGCGGTTCGCGACTGCATTTTTCTCAAAGGCACACTTGGCATTCACAGTCCAAGGCGCAATCATGGTTGTTTTTTTGATTATTTTATTGCACAAGTTTCTCTCGAATCTTCACTGCGAGCACCTGGTCGTGTGTTCTGGCTCGTGTTCGAGTTGATACTTGTGGGCTTGGCTACTTCTTCTCGGCAGTGATGATGTTGTTTCGCAGAACTGCGCTGACGTACATCTTGCTAACGAGTCCCCAGATTAGGAAATGGCGCAGATCCTTCTGGTCGCCCACTTTAGTGAGCTGGGTGTGCTTGAGAAGCGAAAGAAACGCAAACAGCTGAGAGAGCGTAACACCCGCAGTGATGACAGCGATCAGAGCCGGGGGCATGCCACCCGGCTGGATCCCGTACTTGGACGCCATGTGCACAATGGTCGACAGAACAACAAATCCAAGTCCAACAGCGAGGATAACCATGCCGTAGACCCAGTAATCCATCAGCTCCTTGTCATTGTCTCCGTCAATCTTGGTGAGGGCCATGATGTCAAAAGTGAGTGCGCAGATCCACCCAATGACGTGCAGGATGGCTCCGAAAGCGGACCAGCGGTACGGGCTCTCCGACTTGCTGTAAACGTAGCTGATAAAGTAGGGGACTGGTCCCTTTGTAGTCGTCTCTGGGTTGTTGCCCCCCAATTTGTCCAATGCGTTGCCTCCAAGGGGAACGGTCGCAGAATACAGAACTTGCTTCGGCATGTTCTTCTACTTGATTGGCGAGCCAGGGGCTTCTAACTTAATCTCTACTATTCAACATGGGTTGTTGGGGTTATTCGTAGTTAAGAAGACAAAAACAGCGACTGTGTCCATACCACCCTCCCTTTCTCCTTTTGTTCTCCCCACCCTTCCTCCGCCAGCTATACAGCTAAGGACTCCAGAGTAGCAGTGCCCCGTGGCGAGCCTGAACCCACAGTCCGGCATCGGTCCACTGCAGACCTCGGGGGGCGACCTCCTCTACCGATGCTAAGGGAAGCACACGTATGCCGCAACGTTCATGACGCAATGCAAGATCCAAAACAACAAATGCGTGGTTGGTGAGTGTAAGTCCGTAAACTGGTCGTTGATCGATGATGGTCGCAAAGCGACCGCATGGGGAGAAAACGATCGTATAAGGAAGTCTAAGAGCCGCTGCGAGTATTTGTGCGTTTGTGCCTGGGGGGTCAAAAACACTTGGCTCGCCGTTGCCTATGGTGGTGTAGTGTGTCACATCGGTTGATTGCACACTGACAAAGGTCGACTCGCTTGTGCGAAGCAGTACCTCCACGATGACAGTGCCTCTAGATCGGTGCACGGCAACAACGCAATCACCGGTAGGGGAGATGGCGGCAGCTGAGGGACTGTTCATAACGTCCAATGGGTGACGAGGAAACGCAGTGGATCCCATGACGCTGCTGTGGTCTAGCACGAAACGATCTTCGCTTCCTACGCGGTGCAAGAAGCTTGCCAATGTGGAATGGGCGCTTGGCCCAACCCCAACAGTCGGCATGCGTACGACAAGTAACACCTCGGTTCCTGTGGCTGTTGGCGAGACAGTTTGCGCCTTTCCCGGCCAGGGGCCGAAAAAGGCGTCGATCTCCAGGTCTTCTGCGCACACGTCGTAAACAGCAATTCCATAGCACGCTGACTCGGCGCTTGCTCCCACCACCGATCCGCATGGGTGGACATAACCGGTGCTCCAGAGGACCGCGAGTTTATTGTTGGAAAAGAACCACGCATCCTGTGCATTTATTGCGCCAACCATTTCTAGTTCACCTGGAGTCTCCGCGGTTAATAGTGGGGAGACATTGTCGTCAGGTTTCCATAGCTGTACACAACTATGTGGCGCATCGTCGATAGAAGACGATGATAATATGCCTCTTATCATGGCCACCATGCTGCCGTTCTGGGAACTGCGCATAGAATGGGGGCGTGTGCGACAATCGACATCGCCAAGAATCACCGAACTCTTCTCGTAGCACTCAACTTTGGCAAGGGGTGATTTGTTTTCCACCTGTCGATAACCAACACACACCACCCATTCTTCGTGACGTCTTGCTGTGTACTGTTCGCACCGTTGTGACCCATGCTCAGAGCGCTTAGATACGCGTTTTCGTAGCGATATAAATGCACACGCACCATCTGCGGAGGCGGCGAGTGTATTTGCGTGTTCCGTTGCCGGAGCGACCATTGCCCTCCTTGTTTTTTGAGTAGTGTTTATGGACGTTTTGCGGATGTCCTTATTGAGACCTCGTCGAGAGGCTTCGCAACATTTTCCTGCACAGTGTGTGGCAAGCGCCGAGATTGTTTCACGCAATAGCTTTAGTTGGTCCGAACTTCGCGTCTCGAGACGCAACTGTTCCGTGAACGGGTAAATCACCTTCCCAATATTTTTGGGAACGATCTGTGTCGCCGCTCTGGCAGACATCTCTAGACGAAGCGCCGGTGCCATCACGCAAAACACCGCGTTCATGCGTTTACACGACCGAATAAGAGCACACAGGCTCGATGCGCCTCTCAGAACCGATGTGCGCAGGTCTAGACCAAACCCTTCCATCTTTACGATTGCGTGCATGATTTCTACCAGGCATTCATCTTCAAGGCAGTCAAAAATGCCAGACTTAAACACCGCGCCGGTGAGACGTTCATCTTCCAACCAATCATTTTCTGAACAACGCCTCTCTAGTTGGCGAAATTTGCGACGTTTTTCCATGCGCATTGCGTTGGGAGACTGCCTCAAATATACAGTTGCTTGAGATAACTTCTTGGGAAGTGCGGGTGGAATTTCTGGTTTATATGTGTCAGTGGTTCTACTCGAGTCTATATTAGCGAGACATTTCTGTGACGACTGGGTCGTCAATTTGTTGGTGGAACGAACTCGTGTAAGCGGTGGACTGTAGGATGACAACAAGGGGTTGCTAACCATTCCCATGTTTCCGTTTTAAATGTCGCTAACTTACTACACCTTAAGCGTACATGCTAAATTACGAAGTCGTTAGGGTTAGCGTTGGCAGCCAATTTGAAAAGGCACTTAAAAGACACTTGGAATGGGCGCAGCCACAACAGAGGGGGCTTCTTTTCCTCCCCTCCCCCCCGAACCGCCACCGCCAAGAGTCAAAACCAACCCATGTTGTCAAGCTGCATGCGCAAATGCCCAAGCGGCTTTGAACATAGCCGCAACAAACGGCGTTTCCATGTATGTGCATTCGCAATCGCACGAATCTTCGCCCCTCCAGGGGTTCCAATCTCACCAACTGCCACAACTCTCGCAACAGCTACCCGCTGCACAATCCTGGAACACGAGTGGAGAATGGATGCCACCACCGCCGCCAGATATGCCACCCATCTCGACAATGCTCGTGTCAGAAGCGCAGGCATGGGCGGGCCTTCTGCAGATGCATGGAAACGTTTTAGGAATGACAAAGCAACTCACTGTTGCTACCACAATAGAAACTGAAAGTGCCACACTGGCGCTCGATGAGCAGCGTGACGCTAGCAACCAGAGAGAAGCAGCCTATGCCGCTTCACTTTCAAACCTTGTTGCGCAATGTGATGCATTGGTAAACGAGATCATTAAGATTAGAGGATTGCGCAAAGTTAAACACAAAGTAGAACAAGAAGCCGTTGCAGATGTACTAAGACAACACTCTGATGAAGTGCTTGCCCTCGGAGAGACGCTCGCTCGCAACAGTGCACTTAGCATAGCTAGTGCCACGGCCGAGCTTAGGGGGGCAACAACGGCACTTAGATCACAGGTTACACAGGCACGCGCGCTTCTAGAAGCGGTGCGGGAGTCCACAACGCTCAGACTACCCAGAGGATGTTCTGTCGTTATAGGAATTCGTGACGGTGGAGGTAGGGAAACATGCATGAGTGCGGAAGCACTACTTGCCGCCTGTTACGCACATGCTGGTAAACTTAACGAGGAGTCATTGGCTGTGGCGCTTGCTGGTGTACATGCAGGTGCAAAATCCGGGACAGGTCCTGCAGCGGGTGGAACTGCACCAAGAACTTTCGTAAGGCGTGGCGCGGACAAATCATCAGCGACCGCGCTCGCCAATTACGGGGACAGCGGTAGTGGCAGTGGTGGTGGTGGTAGTGTGTCGGTTCCATAGGTGGTGAGGCTCCGCTAGTCAAGCGGCGCTGTATTGGCAGTCGTAGTTGCCTTGTTTGGAATAGTGTTTGAAAGATATTGTACACAGCGAAGTGCCCACTCACGGTGTTTGACAAGTCTAGCCGTCTTGGACCTGCGCACGGATCGCACAATCGGCAGAGCGGCCAAACGGCCTAAACAAACCACAGACAAAATACAGAAACAGCACCTAACATATGGATTCAAAGAAAGCAACGGTTAGTGCATTTGTGACCAAGTTGTTCGGTGTAACATGTGACATTGCGCAAGATGATCCCGGCCTCCCCGCATTTGGACTCTCGAATGCAAATTCGAATGGCGCGTTGATTGGAGAAGAACTTGCCCGCAGCGTTAGCAACGGCTCATTTTATTATATCAACGCATTTGAGACACGTATTGAAACAGTGATGGCCCAAGTTCGTCACATTTTGTATGACCACAGGGGTGAAAAGGTGCCCTCGTCGTGGTTCCAGTGGGTTGAGCGCATGGTGACACGAGCTCTCGAGGTGGCATTGGGAGTGTTGAATGGATGTTGCAATCATGCATATGTGCAAGCATGCATGCAGCTTGTGTCAGGCTTTGGGCCGTATTTTGATGAACCATTTACGGACCAATACGAAGCACTATGGTACCTACTTGGGCGCTCAAGTGGTGGTTTGCGACGAAGACGAGACACCAGTAAGCTCACGTGGTTTCAAATGCTCTTACTTGCGGCTCTTGAGAACGCCACGGAAAAAAAATCATTTGAATCAATGCGCTTGTGCGTGCAGGCCAATCCGGAGATAGGTAATGAATTTTCACAGATCCTGAAATCTGACACCGTTCCCAAAAAGATCAAGTCTCACGTGCGCTCGTTTTTGTGGCCCAAAAAAGACGTCTCCTTTCTGGAGCACAGCGACCGCTGTGTCAGCTACAGCGACATTATCGCCATATTTGGAAACGAAGAAACAATTTCGGAGGGTACACTCCTTCCGACCTCTCCCGTGTCGAGCAAACAGGGCGATTCCAAAGAGGAACCCCCAGACACCCATCAAGCCACCAGACTTAGATCACAAAGCTCCCCAGAGCTCAACAGGCCCAAACGAGCGCGAATTGAATATGAATGCACTTTACCGAACATTCACAAAGAGGATGGCACTATTGATATCGATCTCTGGAATCTTTTGTGTCACGAAAATCCGCAAGTCGCCTTAGGTGATGTGAAGCGCGTGTCGTTCCCGTGGCTTCCTCCCAACCCGCCTGTTCGGACGCAAGGAAAATCGCTGACTCCGCCACGCGTCTGGAACATAGCGCAGCAGGTAAATATTTGTTCTAAATGGACACTGCCGTTTGTCGTCGATTCATTTGACATCGCAACAATTGATATTCCCAATTGACACCGGGCATATATGACAAGGTTCCGGTTATAACACCGACAAAAAACGTGGATCAAAAAAATCTAAGCATTTGTGATGCAGTTGACATATGTGACTTCAAAACGATACGTGTGTGCGCGTCGTGTGTGTTTTACGAAACAGTGCGTATTAGCTCAACACGCTTGCGTTTATCACATATCCAAAGTCCGCAAGCGTGGCACACAGTTTATCCCCCCGCTCATTGGGGGCAGGGTGCGTATCCTCCGGACTCGTAGCATACCCAAATGGCGTCCTCGCGCACCATATCTGCGAGACGTGGTTGCAAATTTCGCTAGCGTTTGCCAGACCGGCGCGAATGACTGCAAGCGCGGAAACCACATCGGCAATTGCCTCCCTCAGGACGTTTGACCTGTAATGACGCAACACATTTCCGAGTTGTCCGTAATCCCAGTAGGTTACTAGGGTGTTGTGTGACAACTCGTGTCCGATAATCCAGCCCAATCGCGACGCCAGACTTGTGACATCATACCTCTCGTCCGCAAAGGGCATTCGTAGCATCCCCAATAGTATGAACGTGCATTGCATGAAGGGGTAAATGTAAGCATTGGTTGTGAGTGCATCTTTGACCGGCGGCCCGTCGCAAGTGTGTGCTCTGTCAAGCACGAGACGATTCATGCGGTCTAAGAAGATTGCACGCGCCTGCTTTACGCTCATTAACAATATGCCATCGTTGGAGCCTAGATCGGCATCGTGTAGATCGGCCATAGTGCCTGCCCAAGAATTTCGGGGCGCGCCTGGAATGCGCACCTTTGTGTTCAGGGTGCTGGTCACAACGGCCTCGGGGTCCAAAAGGGTATTGTTGAACGGCGGGTCTCTGACTACATCAACCACGGCAAGGCGTATCAATTCTGTTATGTTGTGTAACTGTTCGTAAAGCGCATCGGGCACCATGATTTTAAAGCGCTCCTGCTCTATGCGGTCGGGAAAGACGAATCGCGTCAAAGCAGTGCAATCGGCGGTAGGATCGCCTTGAGGCTGTGCTGTGATTTGTACCCACGTCACTACACTGGCATTTGTGATTTCTTCCTCTTCGATTTCTTGCATAGGCGAATGGTTGGGCAAAGTAGCCAGGCGGTTGAGAGAGGATGCCGGCGGGCGCGCTTCTTTCATGCGCTTTAGTCCCTTTTTCACGGCACTCAGGTCAGATACAGATCCTAAACCGCTCCCTGAAAGTGAAGCATCAAGAGACAACGCGCAATGAGCAGCCGCCCCTCTCAGAAATGCGCTGACCATTGCTTGACTGCTTGTGGCCTGAAGTTTCACAAAGCCGGAAAGCTCTGGAGTTGAATCCAGTAGTGGCGCTCGCGGTAAAAATGCACCGGTAGCACCTTGAAAAACATCAACAAACTCAGCCACTGTGGCATTTGCATGTGCATTTGCATTGATAAATTGTACAGCTTCTTCTGCATCGCTTTGCACACTGGCTGGTTCTCCCATTGCAAAAAGTGCTTGTGCCAACTCGTATTGCGAAAATGCTGATCCTCTGTACGATTTTACTTCCCAACCGCTGCCCATGAGGTGACTAGCAATGAGTACCGGCCCCTCACAATAGTGAGAGGCAAGCCACCCAATCGCTCTTAGACTCGCTTGCTTTGTGTCAGGCGTAGGCATGCCTTCTGTGAGGTAACGATACGCCAAAATGGCTGATGCGCGAATGGCAGCATTGCCACCAAGCACAGTCGTTTGGCAAGCCGCATAGAATTTACCCATGACGCTTGCCGAGAGACGCGCCGAGGAGTAAATGTTTGCTTCTGCGTGTCTCACAGCCTCGTTGGCCGCGTTTGCATCGTAGAAACTCCAGTATTGTGGACGCATTATACTAGTCAGAGAATTGCCATCCGGATTGAAGACATAATTTCCAGCAGATATCCACGCACCGCAGGCGCGCTCGTGATAACTTCCCCTGTTGAGATCCATTATTTCGGTATTTAAGGCATTTGGCCAAGCCCGTTTGGGTGCACATTCCACCCCCTCGTCCTGATTAAGGTATAGGCGTTCACCAGGGCTACAAACGCTACGCGTCGAAGAGTAGAGCATTCCTACTGTTCCATTGTAGAGAACGTCAGCTTCCATGCTAACCGAGTTTACAAAAGCACATCCCACTGCCAAAGGCCGCAAACGTGTAGCAAGAATACAATGTCCGGAGGCTTTGCACTGCGTATATTCGTAGCAATGATATACACCACCCGCCCCCGCCACTAACAATGCTCCAAACAGAACAGCAGTGGCTTCACAAGCGGTGTACCACAAATCCAACCTGTCTTCGTTTTTAGAAGAACTGGGTTTCATGTCGTCTTTGCCAGTTCACGCGTGAATCTAGTATATCACATTTTACAATCACACATTGGAATTACCACTGATGTTTAGACACAACCCATTTTTTTAAGAGGTGTACTCTTTGGGGGAAATGCCAAGTACAGCAGCGGCGACAATGTACCCGTGACCGAATGGGTGAGTCTCGTCGTTTAGCATCGTTTTCAAAAGATCCACGGTCACTTCCTTGCAGAGGGGTTCACCGTCGCGATTTTTGGGACCATCAAAATCAAATATAACAACGTCTCCCTTTTTCATCTCCTCGCGAACTTGCTTGATAGCCGCCTTACCAGCAGAGTTTTGAAGTTTATCCGTGTAGTCAGGAACGTAGATCTGCTTGCGCGAGGCGACGTATCCAATCCTTGTTCCGGGTTGTCGCGGATCCACCGAGTGGAGTGGCCGCTTGTTGATTGTGTTCTTGTAACGACGGTGCGGCTTGTCCGATTGTTGCCACCATTTAAGCGTCTTTTCGTGGGGTTCGTGCTCCCAGACTTTTCTAGATTGCCACCAGTTCTCAAAACACGCGTAGTCGGCGCCGTCGGGGGCAGAGTAACGTGCATCATCTTCGACATGCATCGGTGAAAACCCTTTGCGATAGATTCTATGTTTGGGTTGGGCAGATGTCACATCGACGCTATGGTATTTTTTTACGGGTGGGCGTGCCCAGGCAGTTTTTCGCGACTTTGTGGCAATGTAGATTGTCATTGGGTGCTGCTTCTCCAAAAAAAACACGTGGCTAGACCAATGCTAGCGAGTTTATACATCGATTGTTTCTGTCACACATGTTGCTTGCATCAATTTGTCCCATGTGATATACTCGGGGACAACGGGCGAGTGGTTTGTGAAGTTCCGGACAGCATTGTGCGGAGTGTATTCATCAACTGCAGGGCTTCCATTGCATGCTCTGGGGGCACTCGTGGCGCCTCAGAGTCTGCTTGAAAGTGAATGCCTTCCTTTCGACACTCCTCTCCGTACTCAATGATACGATTAACAAACCATTTGTAAATGCTGGCTGGGCTGCAGTTTGTGTTGAACCAGTCAGGTGGTCTTGACGATTCTCCACAGAGAGCAACCACCGCTTGGATGGCCGCCTGAAGTGCTTCCTCTTCATCGTGGAAGACGCCATCAGCTATTACCCGCCTTCGCCCGTGGCGCGCGGCAAGATCGGCTCGCCGAATGCGTTTTTGTCCCGAGCGTGTTCGTTCGTCTGCTGCTAGGATTGTCGCTTCAGTCAGTTCGGCAAATTTGTTTTGCGAGTCGGGTGCTGTTTTTGTTTCCACTTCGTCGCACATAGTGTTTGGATTATCCATACGATACTCGACACCTTTCATTTATTATGATACAAATAGCGGCCACATTGTGGTAGCACACGAGTGCGCTATGTGTGCACAGTTGACATAACATTTGATAACAATACACGACGAGTCAGAAGACCGACACCCCCTGTTCCACATCTCAGCACCCAATCCCATCCACTGCCCCAAACACCGCGTCAAAATGGACGCGAAAGTTCTCAATGCTTCACGGGAAACCCGCGCGCAAGCCATCCTTGACTGTTGCGAACTCGCCGCGCGCGGAATAAACGTTGATTACAGCGACAAGACCAACAGTGATGCACTTTTCGTCAGTGCATGTGTGCAAAACCTAATCTCAAAGTTGCGATACATGGCGCCGCGCGCAGCCGCGGGCTGGCGACCAGAATTTGGAAAAGCGCTCGATCAAGCGCACTCCGCCCGCATAGAGTATGTGCCACAGCCAGTTAAGGAAGGCGTGCGAGCGCGCAAAATGCGCTGCATGGCATGTGGTCGCTTCGAAAAGAATTGCACAAATCGTCTCGATCTTGCTGGTCCCTTTGCATCCAACGAGTGGGTTGGTCCGACAGGTGGGATTCTGGGCGCGTTTCAGCGTTTCAAAAAAAACTACCATGCCGTCTTCGGTGAAGATTATCTTGACGAGTGCGTCATGTGCGACGCCCTTCCCCCGGAAGACCTAGGATCCTTCATGATAGGAGAGACCTGTCTTCGCAAGGCGCAGCTGTACTTTCAGTGCCGAACACTCCTTTTGGAATGCGCGTACGACTCGGAACAGATTCTTGAAGCTTACGTTTCTGAGCACAAGAAGCCGCTTGATGACATGCAACTTTACACGATTAATTCAGAACGAATCGACGAGTTGATCAAAAAACTGGACAAATTGGAGATGGCCGTAGCAGACGAGCGACGACCCACCCCTCCGCTAGAAATTGATCCCAGCTTTTGGCAGATAATCGACCAACTGCGAACAGACGTAAGCAACGGTTGTAACAGCACCAAGATTCGCCTTTTGCGTGAACGTGCCTATGAAGTCATGGGACTCGAAGAAGAAGGATGGGAAAGAAACGAAGACAATTACAACGAAGGACCACGTAACGAAGGAAGATCGCCCGCGAAGTCCGCAAAAAGAAAACCGGTAAAAAGGCCACCCAAAAGAAAACGCGCAAACGTTGTTACGTCGGACCCGGAGTCCGAGAACTCTGATACCGATTCTCAGGGTTCATTTATAGTCGAAGATGAAGATGAGGAAGCGATGGAATGCGCCGAAGAAGATGGGGACGAAGACAACCAAAAAGACAACGGCGACGAAGAAAGCGAGGAAACGGCGCTTTCGGAAGCCCGTTCACGCCGGGCAGTGCCATCGCGGCCGAAACGCCGCGAGCCTCCCCAAAATGTGTCGTCAATCGCAAGCACCCAACGCATCCCGGGAGAGCGCCTTCCCGCGAGACGCGCCGCGTTATACAATCTCATGGAATTACAGCAGAAATTGATGCGCAACGGCGACGATGTCAGTGCGGCAGTGTGCACAGCAGCGATCTTTAACTACCAAGACATGCTTTCCCGCGTGAGCGAGCCAGCGCAGGAGTAGCGTATTGCGAGATGACATGCTAAGGAAAGAGCATGCGCTAACACAAACTTTTGGGAGTCGTACATGAATAAGGTGTGGTTTTGTGTACCTGCGATAAGGTGAGTCAAATGTCGGTGAGTGTGAAGGGTGCCATGACTGATATGATGACCATCTCAAATCCTGAGACAGCCCCACTTGGCCGAATCGGTGAACTAACAACCGATTTGATAAATTTGTTTGTTTCCGCTCCCGCTCCCACCGCGTCCACAACAGCATCTCCTGCCGAAAAGGAGAATGCTGCGAGAACCGCCGCTCTTTCCCCTGCACTCAGTCGCGCCCGACAAACGCCATCTCTTTCCGCGCCACCCCTCACCACTCCGACGGGGTGCGCGATGCACGACTCCGTAAACACTGCCTTTGTCGTTTCTGACCTTCATGGCCAAACAGCTCGACTAGACTTGGTACTATCACGTATCAAGGAACTTGCACTACGGGCAAAGCGCTACGGCAACCAGATCCACATTGCATTTCTTGGCAACAACATGCCAAGCCGACACGCTGGTGCCAAAGACATGGGTGTTACGTTGTTAGAATACTCGCGAAAGGGTATACCGGACCTCGAGATCGAAACGGGAGGGGTTCACGTGATAGCCGGCAGTCATGAGCTACGTTATCTGCGTCTTGTTGACCGTGGCGAGGCAGGGGAAATGACGACTGATAGGGCCAAAATTCCCGCAGTTCTTTTAAATGGTCCACCGCTTGCTGGTGTGAGCGAGTGCAGCACTTACGAACAAGCCCTGTTGGACGCCTTTGGGGAGGGAGCACTGAAACAATATTTTCAATACGCAGCCAAGCACAACAGCGTCCAGCCAGAGGAGGATCTTCTATGTGTAGCAATGTGGCTTAAGCTCGAAGCACTTGTAGCAATGGGGTTGCATTTTGAGTACCAATCGCCTGATGCTCCGGGGCTGGTACGTGTCCTTCTGGCACAATTTGCGTCCAAAACAAGCACCGACAACGAAACGCGTGCAATGATCAACACCTACATTACAGACGATGCAATGCGTTGTCAGGCAAACGACCGTTCCTGGCTCGTTCGACAGCTGACCAGACACTTGTCTGGTGGTCCTGACGGCATTTACTTAAATGCGAAGGGAAGTGCAATTGCTCCATTTTGTCAGGTGGCACTAGACGTCATCACCTCTTATGTGAGAGACATTGCTCTTCCACTTTTGGCCGAGAGTAAACTGGTTGACCTCGTGCTCCCCCCGAAAGGGGATTCGATAGAATACGGACTTTGGCTGATGAATTTTAGAACAGTTGATGGAAGCTGCATGCAACGGTTACCAGTCGACGCCACTGTGGTAAACGGCGTTCCTGTTGTTAGCTGGCAATCCGATACCACAACCACTGCTCCTATAGAATGGATGAACTCGTTCAATGCATACTTGTCTCGCGCCGTGGACGGTAGCGCTTCGCCCGCGGAGCTTCGCACGTTAAATGCGTTGTCCTTTGATCCCAAAAGGTCAGACCCGTCGCATAATACAGGATGTCCGCCTCTTACAAAAATGGTGACACGTCGCTCTTTGCGACCCGTGATAGGAGTGGTGGGAGGGCTTATGTCTCGCCCTTTTGGAACGTGTCAGCGCACACTCGACATCGAAGTTGGGAAAGGACGCGCTACCACAAAACGTACCACAAGCTGGTGGGTAAATGTAGATACATCTGCCTACACTCCTTGCACTGCGTGGACTGCATTAAGCTGGTGCCACAATACACAAACGTTGCTAACGCCTCCCGAATTGCATGTGGACCGCTCTGTTACACTCTCGGATTGGCAATTCGATGTCGGTTGCACACTCTCAGCGTTGGTCCAATTCGCAGAAACTGATCTGTCTGCCAACAAGTTGCTTCCCTCAAAACCGTGGGAGAAAACATTTGGCACCATGAGTGGCATGGTTGGCCCATTGGTCAAAGCCGGGCGGGAAGACGAGGAGCTTTTGCGCGCAGTTTGGTGGTCTACTCGCGTAAATGATTCTAAGCGTCACAACACGAACAAGCAAGACACGGACACTAGTGACGGCGAAGACAATGCTCCTCCTCCAGACGTACTTACATTCCTTCCAGAAGCGTACCTCAGACAGGTTTTGGTGGACTACTATGTAGACACGCTACCCAACTCACCGGGATGGCGCTGTGCGGGTGCCATTACTGGTTTCCTAACGCTTCCTGACGATACTATTGTGCCTATGCGCGTTCCTGGACTCAGTGCTTCCGAGGAGCTGGATGCGGCAAAGGCTATGGGCCCAAGAATTTGGCGCTTACCATGGCGAGGATTGAGGGATGCAACTCAAGATGTGAATCGAGGAGTTGGTGTGCTAAAGCACATGATGGGAGCACCTTCCGAATGGACGAGAGGTGCGTCTGAAAAAAATGCCTTTCTTCCAGGAATGCGAATCAAATCCCCTGCAGGAGAGCGCGTCTTCTACACGTGTACGAGCACGCTTGATCCACTCAATGGACTTGCGCTATGCTGGAGGTTTGCGCCAGGAGGGGGCGGCGCTCTTCCTACCCTAGATATAGACAATGGTCGTGATGGACAACAGGCGCCGCTAGAAACTGTGCGTAAGGCACCGGACGAATGAGTCGATTAATAAAATGAGATTTTAAAACGTCGTAAAACAAGGCTCGTTTCAACGTGTACCCTGACACACACCGCAGCACCCAACTTTCATAATGTCATTTTTCAAAGAGCTGGAGCAGATAGGAGTTGAAAGTGTCAAGAATGGCACAATTGGCTGTAATGACCACGAGAAACTCAAGCGCAAGATCCATTACGAGTGGACGAAGTATGATGGTGGGCGTAACAAAAATAAGATAAAGGCCGCGAAGCGCAACTTCTTCTTCTACTGGGAGTTCACCCTCGACCAGCCCTATGACCGCTGCATGCCAACCGCGGAGCAAGTCTACGAAGCCCTTCCCGACGAGCTCAAGTTTGACAAAACCGATCGGCGCAAGGTCACAGTGGAGGCCGAGGTTGACAGGACTCCAATCAAGTACACCGTTGCGCACTGGTACAGTGACGATGTAAACAAGCACTTTGAGGCTAAGGAAAATGAGAACTCGGAGCATGCTGCGATGCTGGTGGGCCCAGAGCACTGGGGCCACGTGAGCCTGGACACGTGCGAGCGTCGCATTAAGGAAACCCCAGGGGAGAAGCTCTGCATTCTTGAAAATGCGCTCGCGTGCCTGGGCTACGACCTTAAGACCATTACCACCTCAGCGGAGCTCGGCGCCGCGTGGAAACGCGCGCTCGAAAACGAGGTCGAAAAGAAGGCAAGCAAAGCCTTTAAGCAGGCCTTGGTGGATGTTGTGGGGCAGAAGAAACGCGAACACGAAGAAGACAACGAGAGCGACGCAAAGAAAGCCAAGGTCGGAGACGGGGAAGAGTGAAACAAACATAAAACGTGTTACATTTTAGAACTTTTACTTGTGAGTAACAGTGCGCTCTGATACAACCCCTCCATTCCTGTGTGTCTGAGGTGAACCCGTGGCTTGTTGCGTTTGTCGATTGTGTACACAATCCACTCGTTTCTGTGTGGTATCAATGTCAGGCGCCTGACTCCGCTTTGGGGCGCTTTCGTCTCCAGAAAGGGGAAACTTACACGCCCCCCAAAAGCATCTCCTTTACGGATTGTTTCAAGTCCAGCGCCGCGTCCAGAAAAGAGAACGCACACGCCCGCAAGCAATGCACACGCCTTGTGTAGCTTGTCTTTGTCGTGTTTCCAGGACCATTCCGCACCACGCATAGCTGCCTCGTGCGCGTTCTGCATTTCTGTGGGGTATTTATCGGCTGCCAGACGCGAGGCATCACGTGTTAATAGTGGTGTGCGACGCACGCCAACCACATTGGAGGGCAGGCGAAAGCTGAGAATGAAATCGCGCAGCAGTTCTTGTCCAGCCTCCGTTTCTGCTGCGTCTACAATTGCCTGCAGCCTTTCCTCTTGTCGATTATTTGCGTTGCATAGATAATCAACCGAGTCCAGTGTTAAAAAATCGGATTCGCGTTCGTCGCGCAACTCCGCGGCACCCAGCATGTTGTATGCAAGCGTTAAAGAACTGCATCGGAAAAATGTGTCCGCAAGCCCCCTTAGGGAGGCCAACGTGGCCTCTTGACCCATTCTCGGCCCCTCTGTACAGCAAGCGCGACAAACCGTATCGGGTTTTAATCGCAATACTGATGACCAACTGTTGACTGTGCCCACCTCTGCTTCCACCTCAAGCATCTGTGTCCAAACTGAAAGGGTGCTCCATTTCTGCAATACTTCTGTGTCAGGTCCTATTGTTGGCTTTGGCGGAGCGTCTGGTAGCACGTTTTGGTTGGACGGTTCACACCCTTGCACAATATCAACATTTTCGCCGTCACGTGTTCTTTTTCTTGCACGTGTTCGAGAATGGCTGTCGCAAAGCACTTGTAGCACGTAAAGCAATGACATAGTCACTTTAAGGTCTTCTACTTCCTGTGTGTTTTTGGTGAAAATGATACGTCGTTGTACCGCGATTCCCGCATACAGTATGTATAGACGCACATCGCGATCAGCGTCGTGCGACATTGTGGTTAGGGTGTCACGTAATTTGACCATGCACCCAATTGCGGACCGGTGAAACGCAACAGGGAGTGCCTCGTCGTCAGGAAGCGTCAATTTACGATGAACTCTCTCGGCGAGCGCCAATGCCGAAAGGGGGGTATCACCTTCTGGGTGACTTTCGTGTTCACTATTTTCTGCTTGCGACGCGGACATGCCTTCCTCTCCCTCTTCCGAATTGCCACCACCACCCCCGCTACACTCACTGTGAGAACCTACATCGCTCATAGAGACATGCCAATCGCACTGTTTTAACATACTTATCACGAAGAACTGATAGTTAGCGACGACAAGTACACATTTGACACGTTAGATTCCTACGCCGGCTGCGCATGCCGTACTGCCGCTCGCAGTTTACCGGGTTCCATCGCTGCGATGCACACCAGTTCTGGCTGCATGCGGATGACCTTGCATGCGGTGACTCCGAGTTCGCGCGACCATCTGGAAAGAAACGCTTCGGACGTGTGAGACCCCCAAAGTCCCGGGGGCTCAATATCGACCATTTGACCAAAATCTTTGGACTTCCACGAGAAGTGTTCAGACACGTACTTATGGTCGGGATGTGCATTCCCACCGCCAGAGGCAGCAACCTTTTTGTGTGCACTGGCCGCTTTCGTAGCAAGTTCGCGCGTGGTCTGCAAACGTGAAGTTGCAAATGGGAGACAGTTGTGCGCTTCGTTGCGCACATTCACGCGATATTCGTAATTGGGAGACATGAACGCAACGAATCCCTCTGCCAGGCTGCTTGATGTAAGCATTCCCTGACTAAGAGCAGAGTCCACACTTCCAGAAGCGTATTGCCACGTCGATCGCGCAATGCCCTCGACACGACGCAACGAATTGTACGTGACGTCCATCACTGTAATCACTCCACGAGAAGGAGCGCCCGAGAAGCTGGCACTATCGCTTATCGTATCAACGGTATGAAATCCCAGTGCCTCGGCCGCAAGTAGCAAAATGCGTTGGCGATTCCTTTGCGCAGAGAGAGCCACACGGCGAAGGGCCTGAGGGCCTGGTTGGTCGCCACTTTCCAGTGCTTGATCCAGTGTCTTTCCCGAACGAAGCGCATCGCATAGACGCGTGTGAAACGTTTGAGCCGCGACTCCACCACCTGCCTTACAGACGAGATAGTAGGCGGAGTGCGCACGACTCATTCCTTCTGTGCCATTCTCGGGTATGCGTGACTGGTGCGCGGAGTATAGCCCAACACAGCACGACCCTGAATCAAACCCCGCAATCCATCCAGACGAATCGCGGTCCGACATGTCGCCGTCAAGCTCGGGTCCCACTTGTATCTCCGAGTTTGCCATTTCTGAAGGAATCTTGGCCGCGAGCTTTTTAAGCACACTTGTTCGTCGCGCGTTGTCTCGTATGATTGACTCGGCAATGTCGTTAGGAACGGCAACCACACTTACTCCGGCGAACCAGTTGCTTGAAAAAATGTCAGGGTTAAGCTCGGGGTCGGCACCAGAGAGGCGCATAACCACATTCTTGAACGCGCCGCTTTCGCTTGATCGCGAAGCCATGGGCAGCCCAATCGCCTCGTCACATACCCGAAGACTGCCACTTAGGGCAGATTTTACAGAGTGGGGGAGTTCTTCCAACCCGAGAATTCGCGCCATGAATAACTGTCTTTACACCCTTGTCCCTCTTATAGGTGTTCCCTAACCCAAATTCAACACGACACACTTATTGCGCACAAGTAATGTCCTATCTCTGTAAGATAGCGTGGTCAATTACAGTGACACGCTTTCCACTGGTCTGTCCTACTCCGGTGCGGGCGTAACACCATTCGCCTGATCCGAGACAAATACTGCGCGCGGGCCACACGGGGTGCCAGTGTTCGCCTTTGTATATGCCCACGTTTTCACAGCTTTGCGCATTAAAGGTGTAAAGAGCACTTGCCGACGTCGCGTTGCCGAAAGCATCTTCATCAGCAGGTGGAGAAGTACACCAATCACTGATACCAACCAAGACTTGTTCGCCCTTTGTACTAAGAGCAGTCGGAACACCGCACGGCACCAGACGACGCGCCATGAGCCTGCAGGTGACGCTGCTGAACACATCAACAACCCCCTCCGGGAATTGCGGAAAGTGATACCCCACAACAGCCAATCGATCACTCAGTGAAAGAGCCGTGTATGTGTATATTTTTACGTCCTCGCTTTTGTTTGGCATGTAAAGTTGCATACATGCACGCTTGTGCTCAATTGTGCCATATGCACATAGTTTGAAAAGGTGCAACTCGCGCAACTGGCCCATTACGACCGCCATGCGACCTTGACAACAGGCGTCAAACTGGGCCATTCCACCATTGGTTGTGTGCACCACGCGTAAAACATCTAGTTTATCGTCATTATTTCCAACATTTCCAAATATCTGAACAACGTCCTCGCATTGTGCTGTGTCCGTAAATTTAACAGCTAGTGCGCGGTCTGAAGAAGCAGGGCCGATCCATTTGCAGCTATTCATGTACGTTGCACATTGCAAAAAACCGTGTATTTTTTGCAGCTTGGGGCGAAATGTCTGCACAAGTGTTGCATATGGGATTTGCACATCCTCAGAAAATTTGAATACCCGGAAGCCGTCCACGTCAGTTGTGACTACGAGATACAAGTCGTCAGAAATGGAAAGGTCAACAGGGCGACAACGTGTAGGACCCACTGATAGGCTGCATAGCAATCGTAACATGGGAATCGACGCATAATTATCAATGCGCATGGCACATACACACCACGAACCCAGATGCTCGCATTCTACTGTGGTGGCGATCCAACCCGCGTTGAGTGTTAAGGAGGTGACACGCTGCTGCCCGTCGGCCACACTGTAGGAACGACATTGCATTTTGCTGGGATTTGCCTTTTGGGTGCTGCGGCAATGTGTCTAGCGTGGTGGTTGCATAACAACCTAGACCAAGTGTTGGAATTTACTTTTGGTGTCCGACTATTGTCCAACCCGCGTCCATCCGCCAACACAGCGCGCGGTGCGCCGGCGCCACAAGCTGTCGCCAGAGCCAAAAATTGCACTATATATTAGAAAGGCAACCCATAGATTGTAGGGAGCGCACAGCAAACAACCTAATGATCGCTATATCAATAATGATATATAATGATAATCAGTAATATCAATAATGATAATGATAATCGCCCCCTGAGGGAGTATGACCTAAACCCCTAAGGGAATAGGTAAAACTCCCACCCCTTTTGCTCTTGCGTTTTTTTTATTTTTTTATAGTCGCACCCGCTTGCTGCGGGGGGAACCAAAGCTCGGATGCAGCTGGGGTCCGTCGCGTGGCACGAGGTTGCGCTTGCTGTATGCACGTTGCTGTTTGCCGCAACGCAAACGTGGTTCGGGTACGTCGTTGCGGTCAATGGCGTCGCCTGTCACGGCTGCATGGCCCTGCGCTTGCCCATTGCGCACAAGGTGCGGCTCTTTGACGTTGCGTGCAATGTGTTCATGGTGATGTACGTCAACGCCCACGCGCAGGCACAACCGCATGTCTCGGCGCTCACGGCTTTGGCTGTGTGCGCGTGGCGATGGAACCAGCGCAACGTTGACGCGTTCAAGGCGGTTGTGCATGCGGGACTCGTGCAGTTCCCGCTGTTTCTTGCGTTGTGTTACTTTTCTAGATTGGAAGATGCAAGATTGTAATGGCATAGCAAGTGCGGCGTCGACCTTTCGGTCGTTATATTCATTAATCTACATTTTGTAAAAGACGCGACTTCACAAAGGCTATAGCTATTTCCATGCGCTCAAGAAACGACAATGACGGTGCACATGGCGAAAATGAGAGCTCGTCGAGAGTTTTCTTCTTAATAAGCGCATCGGCCGTGGCTCTCGCCCAATTTTCCATCATGGAGCGCATTGTTGTGGATCTTGTTAGGTATGAACTGTGCATAGGAGCTCTTGTTGTGGGACTGGTTATACCGTTTGTGGTCATGTGGCGCGTTGCCCATGCGTTCTCGTACATGATCCCATCCACTGCGACTACTGGATCATGCATAGCAGAAAGAGAAAGTGGACAAAAAAAATGTGAATCTGGTTGTTGTAGGTCAGGAAATGCCACATGTGCTTCTTCCATCAGCTCAACGAGCTCACAGATCTTGCTGCGCGTTTCGTTAGTTTTGACAAGTGTGTTGACTGGGGGAAGTTGTGGCGGTTCTATCGGTATTGTTGTAAACCGCCTAACAAATGTTCCACTTGTCTCGGGGATTTGTCGAGGGGATCGGTTGACCGGGGGGGTGTCGTCTTCATTGCCTTCAACCCAGGCGCGTATGTTATGAAGCCATTGTCTTTGTACGTTAAGAATGTTGGTCCGTTGAACAGCAAGTGGCGATGGAACCGGATCATTTGGACGGTTCTCGTGGTTGCGTGTTGAGTCATCAACATCTTGGGTTTGGGCAGGACTGCGCTCCTCTTCGCGTAGGGGTAACAAACGTTCAGCCAGAACATCTAAATCGTCTTGCACAATACGAATTGCCCCGTACGCCCTTTCCGCAGACGTATTGGAAAGGGTGTGTCTCGCGTGTCTGAGTATATTATTGGCAACACCGTAAGCTGTTTCCGTCATGGATGCATATGGCACAGTGGTCCTCTGCGGGTACTGGCGACGCAATGTGGGTCTCCAACCAGACCCGATTGGATACGCGTCGGTTTCTTCGCTGCTGCTATCACTGCTTGCTGTCTCGCCCGCCCATTCGTTCGTGTCTTGTAGCAATCTTTCCGACATTTCATCTGTTTCAGGCATTTCCACTGTTTCCGGCTGTTCATTGTTTCCGTCTTGCACGAGTGCATTCTGGTCTGGCAGGGTTCTATTGATTTGCACAATTGCTCCGTCTTGCGTGAGTGCATTCTGGTCTGGCAGGGTCCTATTGATTTGTACAATTGCGCTTGCCAAATTGCCCCCGTTTTCTGTGAGAGCCCGGCGTGCATCTTCTTGTGTGACATCTGGGAAAAGGGCCATAACAACATTGGATTCTGAGGGAACTTCTGCAGCAACATGCGTCGTGACATCATTTTCGTTGGGAGTAAATGCCCCCTCTTCTCGTTGCCGCCGGAAATCTCGACGTTGGAGCCATATTTCATCCATCACAGGCGGAATCTCTTGATTAATATTTCGAACACGCCGTAAAATTGACTGTGGGGTTACGTGAGCCGCAAGAACGTCAGTCCGCAGAGCGTACACGTGTCTTTGCCATTCATCATTATTCATGGGAGTTGGAGTTGGCCATGAATCGGAAGATGCGCGCAGCATCGTAATGTGACGTCGTGCAGGTGCAGGTGCGCCAGGCGGGGATCTGGCGTTTTGAGGTCGAAGTGCCGATATTCTTGTAGGACTGGGGCTTTGGGTGCTGTCCATCAAACTTCTTGTAGACAAGGGACTTTGTATTCTCGTGGATAGGGGACTCTGTATGTTACTTCTTCCAGTAATGCTTGACATTGCAATTTGTTTAGCTGTCTACTCAACTTTCACATGTAACTGCATTATTTCAAACAGAGTCCCACAAAATCTCACGCGCGCTAGCGGCAGCACCCAACAAGGTGGTTCTTTGAACAATTCGCCACCCAAACAAACTATTAGTTGCAATGGATCCTCTGCAAGAAGCCACATCTGAGGAAGTGCAGCAAGAAATTGGCATTCAAGACGACGCCGCGTTTCTTAGAATATTTTTTCACACATTAAACATCATCGCCGACTGCAAACCTCCAGCAGTGACGGGATGGGGTGGCGACCGGGGTCACGCACTCAAGTTGCGTGAAACGACCAACCTTTTTGCTACCATCACTAACGTCATCCACGGCACCTGCTGGCGAACAACGCTCACCAGCAGGGGATGGAAGGAGTTTGTTTCGCACCTTTGCGCACTTTACGCTATGATAAAATATGGATACCCCCAACACGCCGCATCACGCCTTGCAAAGGAAGCCAAAAAACAAAACGACATTCTGCAAAAAGGGATTTGGGAACGAGAAAAAAGCGCAGCTCTTTCATACCAAAAATCGGCCCCCGAGCTAAAGGATGTGCCGCGCAAAGACGTTGCAAATCAAGCCAAGTTTGACAGGTATGTTGCATTTTTCAAGGATCATGTAGACTTGCTCGAAGAGACCGTGGGACATATGCTTCTTGCAATTCGCGTGGCCATGACCACTGATTGTAAGCCAAATGATGTCATTGGTCTCAAAGGCACACTCCCGGTAGAGCCAGGTTACCAGACCGAAAGAGAGCGCATGGCTGAGTCACGAGAAATCCGCGCTAAAGAAGCAGCAAGCGATGACGAGTGGTGACAAGAATCCTACACGTCGGGACATGTCGTAGGCAAGCAATGCCACTAGGTAGGTATTCTGTGTCACGTTCGCCGGAGGAAGCCGCGCGCGACCCGGAATGGCCGGGCCCCCCTACAAAAAAGCTAACACAAGCACTGCTTGTAAGAGTTCCGTTGTCTACGCCTGTGTCCAAGCACACAAAACAAACAACCCCACCCATGTGTAAAACGCCCGTGTCACCTTCATTACGTATCCCGTACGCAAAAACAGTGAACGATTCAAATTGATTGAGAACACCCCGGTTAGTGTGATTTTAAAGAACAACCTTAACCTACGCTTGATTGTTCGCATGCGAAGGTCCTGCTTCGTCGCTTTTTTTAGTAGTTGTTTCGACCGAGTAAAGCCGCACGTGATCATCCACAGATCTTAGGGAAATCCATAGTCGCGCCGATCGCCATCCACAGATGGGATACTCAATTACACCAACGGGTTTGGCGTCCGGTTTTATTGGGGGGGCGTCGCAATACACTTCCCAGCGCATTTTGAATCTATGCAAATCGGCAGTAATGCGTATCGCTGAGTGTCGCGTTGTTCCCAAATCGCTTTTGAGCTTGGTGCGTTGCATAATTGGCACATTTTGGGGCGTCAAACCACGGATCATTGTTCCCGCTACGTCGTATCCAACGGTGTCTCCGGGGCACTGAAAACGAGAGGCGTTAGTAAGACCAAAATAGGCGTCACCAAACGCCCATTTTGCTGTTTTCATGTTCAATGTCCAGGTCATGCTCGTACAATCATGTTCGACGTGAATGTGATCTTTGCTTAAGATGGCTTGACGCTCGTCGGTTCGAAAGCGGTGCATCGCGCCTTGCCCGTCGGGATCCACGAGTATTCCATCGCTTACTTGGAATCCCGTTTCGGAACTTGGTTTGGCAAGGTCTGCATCGTCGAGTGGTTCCTCAAGGGGTGCGCGAAGAATGTTGTCATCCTTATTCTTATATTGTGACGCCTTTCCTTCCCCTTCGGTTTCACTCAAATCGTCGTACCAAAGCTCAAAATTGTCAGGAATGCTTTCATCTTTGACGAATTTGTGTATTGGAGCACTCAGAGCCATACAAAACGGTACAAACCGCGTGTTTGGTGAGGGTTGTGGTGTGGTGCTTACACCCCCAAGCACCTTCAATCGTTTCGCGCTTGTTGGGTGCTGCCACTCTTGCGACCGCATGGGTCGCGGGAGTGTGCACGGTTGTTGCCGCTTTGTCACACTTGGCAATCTCGCACATTACATATCGTCAACCCAAGTAGGGATAAAAGTGGGAAGGCGGGAGCGACTGTCAACGATGAGTAGTCGCTCGACTTCGGTCGTTGCGACATCCAAACGGCCACTGCGTGAAGTGTTATCTGCAGGACTGTCCCGTGAAGATCCCGACGCGTCACGGTTGGGCGCTAAGGCTCAATACGACGTACTAGACAGCACCGGCACGTTTTTTGGGATTTGTTATCGCGCATGTTCGTCAACAAGCGAGTATGTGTACTTGGAACCACAAGAAATGCGTGGCATTCGCGTTGCGAAGCCAATGACCGTTAGTAGATGCGTGAATTCCAAGAGATTAGCCACGACATTGGGTGTTGTCTTGTCTGATGCGTTGTCCATGTAATCGGAAAGTTTGTATACAGAAAAGGGTGGTTAAGGGTAATTAAGTAATCATCGATCTCCTCACTACCTACCCTTGACGAGATTTTGTCTACCCTCGTACGCGTAGGCCGCGAA
>MDSX01085697.1_pt1 | contig 27029 bp, 7 predicted proteins | sample 811141 | NCBI WGS metagenome assembly MDSX01 (sample SAMN05326642, study PRJNA326480) | marine metagenome | isolation source: seawater | place: Atlantic Ocean: South East | collected 2010
ATTAATCAAATCACAAGTCCTTTATATATTTCAAAGTTAAAATTCACCCACAATTTCCGCATACTTCTCCCTCCGTGCCTTGTCCCTCTCCATTGTCCTTTTATTTCCCTTGTTCATTTTCTTTTCGTGCTTAGCAAGGGGAAATTTATGTTTGATTTTGATGTTATCGTGTGCTGCGGACTCAAGTCTCACGTATTGATCCGAGAGAGTGTTGGCTGCTGTTTTGAGGGAGGCCTGTGCTATTTTTTCGATGGCGCTCAATGTCACCGAGGCATGATTAGTCATGGTGAAAACCCCCATTTTTTGCTTATATACAAGGACCCTGGTGCAAAAAAAAGTCTGTTTATATGTTGATATATAGCATCGAAAGTGCGAGAGTAAATGTGGCTGTTAATTGCAGCCGGCCTGCTTCAAGGTCTGCTATTTTTGGAGCGAATCCTCTTTCGGCTTTTGTTACCGTTGGTGGTGACCTTCTTTGTGAAGGATCAGCGTTCCAGTGTCAAGCAGTTTGCTGACAACTCTGTAGTGAGTTCTGTGTGGGCCACGGTAATATATTATGCTGGTATTCCTCTCAACTTTACACTCAGTGTTGTTTCAGCCCTCTGGCAAAATGCTGTGCTCTTTGCGTTCCTGCTCTTCCTGGCTGGCATCCTTCTGATTATATCTGACAACTTTCAGCGGGTCATGATTATTGTGATTGATACGTACAACAGTGGAGTCGGACAGACTTTGGACCTTCTCTTTTCACTGATTGAAATCCAAGAGTTCTTTATCCGCTTATTGCTCCCATGGTACAATGCAGCAGTGTGGTTCAGTACTCAATTTATTTTTCAAGTGTTGATTCCCCTCTTCAGCATGCAAAATGTTATTGACAAACTCCCCGAGTTCTTCTCCAATCTTTCTCTTTCCATTTCCGCGCTTGTGCTATCCTTTCATACGTATCTGTCCAACTTCCTCTACTGTGCCACTGGTGCCGGGAAAGCAGGCTCAAGTGCGTATGGATTTTCTCCTGGAAACTACACTCAAAATGTGCCCTTCACTGCAGACGACTTGCAATGTGCTGTGAATCAAGCATACTACACGCTTGATCTCATGACTCCCGGGTCGTACATGCAGCAGGTTACTCTCAATTTACAAGAGCTGGTGTATCAGACCTGCTCTCCTGCTGGCTTTTTGATTGAACTGTTTCTGTATCCCCTGACCGACTTTAACTTGTACAAATCTCTGCACTGTGCGATTAACTTTCTTTCCTTTACCTTTCTTGCAATGCCGATGATGACGTACAAGCGTTGTAAATACGCCGAGGAGAATGATGATTACTTCACCTCCGAGGAGATTGCTGTTATGTGCACACCTGATTGGAAGCCATGGATTTCTGTGATTGTAGAGGGGCAGCGATCGTTAGGCAAGCTGTTTGACAACTGGCTGGACGTCTCCCTGGCCATGGTTGAGCGAGTGCAAGGGATCAATCAAAACATTTGTAAAGACACGCAGAGTATAAACTTGGTGATTCAATCCGCCAGCGAAACGCTTTTATCCCCCGTTTCTCTTCTCAGGTACGTCATGCTCACGGAATCGATGTACGCTGTGACAGATGGTGTGTCCACTATGTATCACACAATGACTGATCGCACAGTCTCGGAACTCGCAATCGGAAATTGGCCGTTTACCATCAATACAGATCTCGGAATCGCAGCCGTCAAGGTTGCCGAGGTTGGAGACTCGGATATGCAGGCGGACGAGCGCACGGGCATGCTTGGATGTCAGTGCATTGATGAGCCCATTGTGGGCATGGAAGGCTCTGGGCAAACGCGTATACGTATCCTATGTGCCAGTGTGCCCTATTTTGTCTTTGATGACAACGAAACAGCGTACAACACGACAACCGTGCAGGAGATTGCTTTTGTCAACGATCATGTTCGAACCCTCATGACCTGTCAAGACACCATGATTCGGGTACACACTTTGCGATTCTCTCGTCGTAGGGTAGCTGATGGTTTCAAGGGTACGGGTCCAATGAATGATTTGTTTGACACAATGCACATGTATGGAAACGTCCAACCACAAAGTTTTTCCGCGGACGCAGCAATCTATATTCAGCCTCGATGCAGTGATGACACACTCTCAGCCTGCTCTGGCGGACCAGATACCTGCTTTCCATTCTGTCTTGGATTACACCTCTCAGGCCAATCTGAGGCTAACATTACCGCATTCAATGCACGGAGGTGGGATGAGTACGTTACTGTCACTCAAACTGATTGTGTGGGTGGATTCACTGACTACACCACCGCATGTGAACCCAAGGGCTTTGCCCACAATCTCTTGAACTATGGTGAATTCTCTATCTTTGACAAACCCGTGTGTGACATTCGCGAATGCATTCAAGATGACAGGAGCACGACCTTGATTGAACTCGCACAACTGAATTCGTCGGATCCCGGTTTAGAGAATAAGACCAGCCCTGGATACTCAGGTTGGGTCAGATTGGACGACCAGCCCTTTGCAGTGGCAGGTGATGTGATGCTGCGAATTGTGGACAAGAAACTTAGGATCACACGTCTCTATGACACAAACAATGGACAGTATACGCTTCAGCACGAAAGGTTGAACCTTCTGCATGAGGAAAGCGTGGATGTTTTGGACGAAACAGCTGATTGTGAAATCAAAAACGATGACACCTGTTTCAACGATGCTATACAGAACAACCAAATCGTGCTCCCTCCCACATACGTTTCCAAGAAAGAATTCACCTACGTGCATGCTGTGGCCTCGGAATGGGCTGTGCACTGGGCCATCAATCCCGAAGACGATGTGTACGAGAGTAAGATCAATCGATGTCAGGGAAGAAACATGGATGATATCTCGAATCCTTCCTCGTATCTTAAACCTCGTGTGTGGACTGTAAAGAGCATGCGCATTACAAATCTCGATAAAAACACTGAGTCCGAGAAAAATGATGTTTCTTTCATGGTGATTCCCGGTTGGGTTGATGAGAATACTGAGTGCCATGCGATGGCCAATCTGCGTATCACGGCTCTGGAGTATGTAAATGAGGAAAACTTATTAGTTACTGTGCTCAAGACGACGTTGACAAATTACAATCTAGATACCCACAGGGGATATGATCCCGACCAAGTCATATATGATCATTACTTTCTTCATCCCACCAGAAACGACTGCTATGATGACATAAACTCAGATGTAGGTATATTCTCCTGCTTTCGGCACATATCTGACGGGATGTTCAATACCACCTTTCTTGCGACAACAACGCAGCTGTTTGGGACTTTTTGCCCTGCCATGCGGCGCATGCCCCAGCTGGGCTCTGCCGTGGCTGAACTCTTCATCACGGTCAGCCACATGGTCAAGCTTGCACTTGATATTGCGTCCATCATGCCTGTAGTTCACATCGATACCATTTTTGACCAAACTCGGACCAGGCCCACGTTCCATAGCAGCCTTAACGGCGAATTCTTCAACATCAATGCGATGTTGATGAGCTATCAACGATCAGCAATGCATATTGCCAACACCCTGCCACGGCTGGGAAAGTTTATGGAGTCGGGGAATGATAATGTGTATGAGTTTCTACAGCCCCGTCTCATTGGGACTGCCAAGGTGCTGCAGCACTTTTCGGGAACTGTACCCCTCACAGGCTATTTTCTTTCACAGCTCAAAGGCGTAAACAATATCCCCATCAAGGAAAGCATGGCTCAGGCGTACTCTGCGCTTCGAACAACTCGTGCCAGCGTTATTATCGAAAAGGTTAAAACTTCCGTGCAGAGCATGGTCAACAGTTTGCGCGTCAATGTGAAATTCGTGCACGAATTAATCAAACAGGGTCTTATGGTATCTGCGCGAAAGGCAGTCAAGAAATATTCAGGTCGGATGGCAAAGAGTGCAAAGACGGCATCAAAAGGTGCAATCACTGCCGCAGCAATCTCAGCAACTTCCCTGATCTCAACGGTCATGTTTGAAAGTCAGAGGGACATCAAAAGATATCTCACCGATGCCATGCGCGTGCAGTGCCACGGTCTCGGTGAAATACTCGGCCGAAATGCGTATGGGAATTCCCTTCGCGAAATATGTCTCACGATGCCAGAAGCCCTAGATGGAATCCTGAAAGTGTTTTTGATTATGACTATAGACTACCCTCTGATGGATTGTGTCTGCAAGGAAACAAGGGAAAACAAGCCAACAGAAGTGATTGTAAATGACTGCATGCAACAAATGTACCCTCTGCTTAGCCGCGTCTTTATGCTCGAGTATCTGTCATCATCCGTTACTGCTTCTGGTGAGAACAAATGCTTCGTGTACATGGATCAGGCTAACTCTCGTCTCCTGACTGCGTTTGATCCCTTGCAAAACAGAATGTATAAGGCTGGAGCAGTTCTTGCAACGGCACTGGACAGCTTGTTGGCCTTTGTGCCGGGCTATGACGCAGGCCAGTGTTTTGACTATGACATCTCCCCGTATGTAATGGCAATCGTACCAGAGCCCGTGGACTACTTTATGGGCTGCATGCACACATTCGATTGCAGGTCCAAGTGTACTGATGAGATTCGCAGCTTTGAAGAAGCTCTTGCAGCGGCAGATTCGCCACCCATGTTCAGTGACGAGCTTACCTTCATGGTTGACAGTAGATTTTTCTCTGATGCGGACGTAGAGGAGGGCCGGGACCAACTTCCCTTCCCTGTGTACGGAATGCAAGAATTAAGCATGCCGGCATGTCAAGATCTCTGCCAGCAAAACAACATTCGATGCATCGTATTGATGGGCTTAGAAGGTGTGAACGTAACGTCAGCATACTACTGTCTTCCGAAAAACTATATGGAGAGTGTGTACCGGCAATACCCTTCCTTCCTACAAACATATTCCTACTTCAACGAGTGGGGGCCCAACGACAAGATTGTCAGCATATTTTCTCTCACAACAGACAATGTGGTGAGAGACCGTTTGGAGGTTTTATTGATCTCCGTATTGGATACAGAATCAGAGCTCTACTCTATGTGGCTCTACAGTGATACAGGGGAGAGGTATAAGATTCTACAAACCACAGAGTTTGAGGCAGATCGGGTTCAAAATGCAATCAAAGACGTTACGAATGATTTATTCTCCTTTCAGACAATTTCTAATATGCGAGTGGTACCTTCGAGAGATAGGAGCAGTGCTGAAGTGTATTGGGTGGGAATTCACGAAACCATGAACATTGTTTTTGATGACGGCGACGAACAATCGTACGAGGAAGAACAAACGTACTGCATGAAAAAGACTATTCAACTAAACCGTGGAGACGATTCCGATTTTGGACATGCTATAGAAACTACAGATTGTTTCAATCAAATGAAAAACTTGGTCGATGATTCCTTCAAAATCATTGACTTATATTCTTCAAACGAGCAAAGGTACCAAGTCTGGCTTCCCCTTGAAAGTTTCTCAAAAACCCAGATTATATTCTGCAATATGACTCGGAAGGACACCTGCAGTGCCGAAGAAGGTGAGAAGTTTGATATGCAGTCAAGCATTCATGACTTTGTCAAGGTAGTAGGCTTGGACGCAACGGTCCCCGTAATCACGACACAGGAAAATGTTGCCCTCATCAACCGAAAGTTTATCACAGATACCTCCGACGCAGCCTATTTCAAGGATGGACCTACCATCAAGCTCAACTTTCTGCTGATTGGCAGTCTGTCCAACACAAGATCGTGGATTCACAACGTGAAGCTTGAACTCGATACCTCCACCAATAAATACATAGCAGATGTCAAGGCTTCGGAGGAGGTGGAGCAAACCATGACCATCGAAACAGAGTGCTCCATTGATAGTTGCGTGGGGTGTCAAACCAAGGACCGAAATTCAAAGTACACAGACATCCAGATGAAGTGTTATGCAGCGGCAGAGTGCGCAGTTTCTCGATGCGTTGGGACGCTGGTCAATATGAGGAAGCCTCTGTGTAATATTGGAAAAATGACTTTAACCATGCCTTTTGACATATCACGCATCATATTCGGCTTTGTATGGAAATCAATTGCTGGCAAAATCATTGCAATCGTGGAAATCACAAAGCAAAGACGGGACGTTTATGTCTTTTCGGGAATACAGGAGTCCTTTACGGCCATGACTTGTCAAATGAAAGATGAAGTTATAGCTACATCAGCTGTCCTCAGCTCTGTGGCAGGGGCTCTAACCTCCTCACTTTCAAATTTTGGTAAGGATGATTTGACACCAACCTCACAACTACTTGATTCGAATACTAACGCCAGAGTCGTATTGAGTATGACAGCAATGACAAAGTTTCTGTCAAGTTTATTTTTGGCTCCTGTTTATGCATCTATTATTGCCTTCAAAATAATTGAATGCCAAACAGATCTAGTAATGTCAATTGTCAGTAACGTCATAAGTATGATGGGTGTAAACATTCGCCTGAGTCTTCGAAAACAAGAACTTTCAGAGGCAAGCAATGCTGCAGTTGGCATGTGCTTAACAGAGTTTGCTAAAGAAACAATGCGTGATTTTTCTGACAAGACTTCGTCGCAAAATATACAAGTCATCATGCAGCAAATTTTGACTGATGTTGCTTGGTTTTTTCCACTCGGACTATTTTCACCAATGTGGCATAGTTTGGACGGTTTTTTTGGCTATCTTTACGGAGTAATTACGAGTATGCTTGATGTGGCACAGGTTATTGACTGGAAGAATTGTAAGCTTCCTTCCATCTCTTTCTACCGTGCTGACAAATGCGCATGCAACGATAAGCCATTTAGCATTCCCGGGTCCAGGAAGAGGAGCAAAATTAGCTCCCCGGATACAGGGGCCGAGTCCCTATGGTGCAGCGGACCCATGCTGCTTACCGCAACGGATGAAAAGGAGTTTTTGATCTGGAACCCTTACTCTTTGCATGAACTGTTGCACCCTGAAGAGGTTGAAGGTGGGAGTGGCAACTTTGAAGCCTATGTTGAGTGTATTGCGTCTGTAGAAGCAAGGTCCTGCACTCCTCCAACACTTCCCATGCTCGAGCAGCAAGACGTAAACGTCCTGCAAGTCATTACTCGATGCCGCTCCAACTATCAACAAAGTCGATGGGATACGGGGGCCATTCTGTTTGGGCTCTACCCACTACACGTGTGGCAAACGCCTCAAAATTTCCTCAACTTCGACCTTTTGCAAAACTCACCAACGCTTGATCGATTTCTCTTCCGATTCATGTTCCTCACTCAATTCATGGAAAGCAATCCTCTTATTATGCAAGAAAGCACACACAGTTGCCTGTCCGCAGCTTTGCAGATGGAGGTGACAGAGCACACGTGCGCAGCCTCTTTTTACAGAGACAGCGGTAGCTACGACTCTCTCAACGAATACTTTCAATATGAACACACTACACCTACACAAACTACCTTCATGGATCGGGATGCATGTCAGGTTTATTCTGGCGACTTACAGCAAGAGGATTCAGGTGCAATGTTTCCGATGATATTGTGGCGAGGGTCCAGTAGCAATCAGGTGCCACTTGCCAAAAGTCATTATCTGGATTATAATGTTAGTTTCGACCGCATTGCCAAAGCAAACACTGACATTGATTCGCTTCTAAGGGAAATTGAGGATTACTTTGAGAAGCAGGAGTTCAATGTGGACGACAGCAATCGGGTAGAACTCACATACAAATCGTGGGAGGGGGACTCCCTCCACCAATTTGTAGATTGTGTGATTATGGGTCCTTATGCCGCCGCAGACTTGCAATCAAGCTTCACCATGCCCAATGGAAAGCGTCTACCCGTACCCCAGTACTATCGAAACACTCCCACATCGCGAGAGTTTGCCTCTCACCTCACCACAAGTGGCAGCGAGGCAAGGAAAAAAATCATGGCAGAAGCCTATGGACACGTGCAAGACACAATGCAGAACAATCTTGACACACAAATGCAACAGAAGTTTTACGAAATCAGAGCAAAATACCGCCAAAGGGACAACATGCTTTGCATTTGCAAGGACCTTAAAACACGCAATATTGAGTGCTGTCTCAAGGCCAAACACGAAAACGACATACGGTTTGCCCTGATTGGGGAGCAGGAAAGGATCCATGATTTGACGGGAGAGCTTACAAATAACGCATTTGAGAGCCTAAAAGAAAGCACAAAGCTTCGGGAGGAAATATGGGCCGACCCCGACCAAACCTACCACTCCGACTATCAGTTTACCACGGAAGAGGTGAAGGAGATGGCTGATAAGTACGTCTTCGACACGGAGCAACGCATCTCAAGATACGGCGTGGATGAGGCTTTGACTCATATTACTGACCGCACCCTATGGCAGCGATGCATGAGCTTGCTATCTACAGCCTTCTTCACACTCCCGTTGAAACCCACGGATCAGCTTGAAAGGGAGAAAAGATCAACGGATCACGCGTACGTGGATGCCGATACGTTTTATGATCCTGTAAACCCCCCCGAGGATTCGCGTGAGGCCTACCTGCACGGCATGGAACATGCCATTGACAAAATACTGACTCAGGCACGCGAGAAGTCCCCGGTGTTTTGGACTCACGTGCATCGATACATTGCGTCAGACTCCGTGTGGTGTGAGGACATGGAAGCTGAGGTGGATACAGAAATCTTGAAAGAAATCAATTTGAATGAGACCTTGCATGATACGTCCATTGTTATGACAGGCCTCAAAGACACACCCAATGTCAAGAAGGCTCGATACCCTTCCAAGCTTACATGTATATGTGGGTGGACCAATGGAACGCATTGTGAAATCCCATCATTTGTAAAGAAACACGTCTTACACACCGAGTTAAAGAATCGAAGCTTTTATTATTCTCGGCACGACTATTTCATCTTGGCCCGGGCCTTGAAGGATTTGAATGTGGAAAATTGTTCCGATACAGATCCTAGCACGGTGTGGGGGATATTTGATTCATACGACCACCCTAAGTGGTATCAAGGGGAGTCTACAAGCTCCAAAGTAAGCCTTCATGAAATTGCAACCCATGGACCTGCTGGAATCCGATTGGGAATGCTGAAAGATGATGGCGATGATGCATTGAAGACACATACAAAGAAATTTGATTGGTCCTCCAAGGCGTCCCAGAACCACACATATAACTTTGAGTATAACCATACTGTGGGACAGCCGCTGTGCCAATTCTCAAAACATCAGCTGTTTGATAATCCGGACTTCTCAAAATATCTTAAGGATACTTTGTTCCCTATCGCTCACTCAGTATTCGAGGCCCCGGTAGCAGCGTACTGCTCAACATGGGCCATAGAGACTGCCCTTTGGCGCATTTTGTACTATGCCATCGGGGAGGACCAGGAGCAGACTTTGATACAACAAGAAAGAGCTAAACTATGGAAGGAGAGATGTGACATCCAACTTCAGCAGATTGGTATCTGTAACCTGCGAGGAGTATTTGAAATGGTTCCCACAGGTACTTCTGAGCCTCTTCAGCCGCCAAGTCACTGTGCGTTCAAACTCGCATCAAACAACGAATGCAGCTATGTCACAGATAATTGCCTGGTCATGTGCGGTGGAAAGTTGTACGATCCATGCCTTTGTTCAAACCAAACGTCGTGTGAAGGATTCGAGTTTAAGTTTCCATTCACCCCTAAGCAGTGCCCAGAAATATGGGACCCGAGAAAGTTTGCCGACCATAACGATGTGAAGCTGTACAGCATGCATTGGCCGACAGCCCTGCTGAAAAACGAGGCCGGCGGCCAGGACCTTGAAGAACTCAACACCCGCCTGACCGAAATTAACAGGTTGCGCGCAGACTTTACGTTTGAGTCAGAGGACCTACATCAAAGTATTGCTGAGCTTATTGTAAACCACGACACAGAAAATGGAGAAGATGGTCTGGATTCCTTTTGTACAGACATGTTTGATTACTTTGAGGGGGATGAGCAACACCCGATCGGCTATCACCCCACGCGATCCTTCAATCTAAGTGACACCAATTTGAGGGGCTTTGATGCCTGGATGAGTGCTGCAGATGAAGACGAACACGGCTTCTTAATTGATCCCGTAAGGCTTCGAAACATGACAAAGTTTTCCCAAACTTTTGGTGCATCCCACCTTGTATGCGACCAATCCGTGTACGGAAGCAAGGGCTACAACCTGAATCCCTACACCATGCAAACGAGATGGAATTCAGACGCCAAGGTGGATATGGCTGTTCCTTTGGAATTGAATCTTGATCAATTAGATAACATGCAGGAGTTTGGACAAACAAGTGAAGACTCGGAAGATACTCCTTGTCTTCCAAACAACATGAACACCATGCTTGCCCACAGCGCGGGTCTAGTACGGGCTTGGTTTCGGATTTATGGAGAAGACGATGATGTTCAAAAAGCATATGACAACCTATGGCCACACGAAGAAGAATTATGCGATTATCAATTCGAACCAAACACTCCAATGCCCGACTGTCCACACCCAGACTTGTATACTTGCGAAGATGATGATGACTGCAAACCCGCTGACGAATTTCAGTGTTTGAAACCTTACAAAGAAAGTGATATCTCCAAGCCAACAGAAACGAATCGTGGCATCTGTGCACCCAAAGACACTTGCTTTCAACACGCCCACTGCTCTCAAGATAAAATGTGCTCGGGTCAAGGTGAGTGTGTCCATCCCCGTATTTACTTTGAAAACGATAATCAACAGAAATTGGATATCAACTTCCAGCTCTTCTCAAAGGATAAGACGGAAGTTTGCAGTCAAACCATGTATGGTGTCAGCGAGTATCAGCATGTTGAAAACTTTGCCCAGAGTCACGGGTTGTGTAGTTTGAGGAATTGGTACATGTATAAAAACCTATCGGGATTGGCTGAACGTGAAACTGAGTACGTCCACACTTTGAAAGATGCGGCATATGCCCGCCCAGAAGACGGAATTCCAAAGAGCGCTCAGGATCACGAACTCCTAAAGATGAGTCCACATCCATGTGATCGTGACTACCAGCATACTCAATACCACTATTGCAACCCAGAAGCAGAAGATGTTTTGGACGGCTTTACAGAAAGACAATTGCAATTGGAGTACTACCAAGCATTGCGTACCTGGAAACAGAAGGACAATAACACTGGCCTGGACATTCGTATGTGTAACCTAGGACCCTTTAAGGACAAATTCAACTTGTTGCACCCATACACAAAAGACTCATATGTCAAAGTGCCCGATGAAATTAAGAAGTGTACGCATTTCCAGGTCTGCGAAAACTTTTTGTTTCATGTAAACCACCAATCTGTTGAACGCCGCCGTAAACTCAGCGCTTTATACAACGAAACTCTGGGCAGTGTTGAAATTGAACCTTTGGCATCCGAACCATACAGCAACAACGACGCGGACTCGTGCTTTGGCATGGGATACCTAGTCAAAAACAATCAACCAGGACTAACAATTTGTATAACAGACCGTTTGGTATTGCCGTTGCTTGCCGTATTGTATGGGGATTTCACAATTATAGCAGAAGATAGATCAAGTACATTTGTTGACACTCCCGAATCCAAGCCTCAGACTAACCGATATAATGAAATCCGTCAACACTGCCCCCGAGCGTTTTCTGAGTCGATAAACTCACTAAAAGAATTCGAATTGTACAGAAAGTTTATTGACGAGTTATCCCTGAGATATTCAGTAGACAAGAGAAAGGATGTTGAGTTCTATGCGAACGCGCTTTTGCTCTCAATCTTTGGGTTGCATACCAACCTGCCCAAAAACCGAGGCTTCAATACTATCAAAGAATACCTACAGCACAGCGCATGTTCGCGGTTTCTCTCCACCGAACTTGACAAGTTCAAAACCGCGTTGGAAGAGTTTAACATTTACGTACAAGATAGCTTAGCCTCGGAACAGATACCAGGAGATTCCCTCTACTTGTTTCACGAGCGGGCCCCAATCGCACTCTCCCTGCCTTGGTTTTGGAAATGCGTTGTAGTAACCCCACCTCAAGAAGGAGGGGCGCCTACTGATTGGTTTCAAAGACTTACCAGTCCTGACTACGCTCTGGAGAGTGTGGATCTTCCTTGTGATATTTACAACAGCAAATTTGAGGACTTGGACCAACAAATCACAGTCAAAAAATTATTACAAACAAGCAATGAGATCTTTATGACCTCGAGTGACAACACTGACATTGATATGCAAGAAGACGCGTTGCATTTAGTGGACAGTGTGCAGGAGGTCATTGGCGACGCTTTGAATGCGTTAGGTCTCAGACAAAACCCACATATCAATTGCATGACAATATCAGAGGATCCCGATTGCACGGGTTCATTACCCAAGGCAAATGATGATGATTGTGTAACAAAGTCGTGCCACGAAAACCAGTGTGACAATATGGGTTTTAATTCGACTTACAACCTGTACAGTTCGCTTTTTGATCGTGTGTTGGGATCAAGTGACATGTTAAACTTGCAAACTAAGAATTTTCAAGAGCTTCAAGATGACGGTCATATTCAATTTGGAATTAATGTAAATGATCTTGTCAACAAGAGTTCCAAATTCATTCCTTACATCAAGTTTCCTAAACTCGAAAAGTTTATTGGGGACGATGAGCGTGAGCAAATGGGAGAGTTTAATTTAAACAAAATTGAAAATTATGCACAAAGAATAGATGATAATGACTGCGAGTATGAATTACTTAAACCCGAGTTTGAATTGTTACACAACAATTTCGAGGATTGGAACGAATACCAATACGTCTCAATCGAAATTGCCAAATTTGAAGTAGCCGTACATCTTCGACGAGAAATCTATTCGGATGGGGTTTTACCAGACAACGAATACCTTCACACTACATCTAACAGCAATGAAGAACGCTTTCTTGAAACTGCATATGCAGATTCCTCGGATTTGAGGGTTTTAGAAGGCTATCAGAGTATGAATATGAAACGGGCATTTGAGTATAATCACTTTATGAAGAGCAAAACGTACGCTTGTAAAGATGATAAGACAATCCAAGTTCACGTGGAAAGCAATCGTATTCCAAACAGAATAAGGCAGTGTGTGAAACAAATGAAAGAATCGATTGGGTGGCAGGTCAATCCCCAAGAGACCATTCAAATACCTGTGCACAAATCTACATTAACACGGGGCTTCTACCCTACGTTTTCAAAGCATACGCCTCAAGGGTTTTTAGACCAATTATTTGATGAAAACAAGAAATTAAACACCTCACTATCACGCAGCATGTGCTTTGAGGAAAATGAGGAAGTCAAGATTATGAATCCTTTATGGGCTGGTGACTATGACATTACTTCTTGTCCTTCCGGGCTTTCCTGTGGATGTGATACATTCTTGGGTGAGTCTCGGTTTGTGGACATTCGATGTGAGGCAGAGGCGGGACAGGAATGTGAGGACCAATTTCCACGATTCAATGACATCCTTCAAACCAAGATTCCATCGCATTGTCTCGAACTAGGAAGGAGTAGACAACCGGTCGTGATGATCCAGGAGGGATCCCTTAACGATGATTTGACCCCTCTTTGCAGAGAAGTTCCAACTGATGATGTGTATCAAAAGGGGTGTTCTGCGGGAGAGTTTACATTATATGGAGCGTTGTATGGTTGGCAAGGAAAGTCAGTGAATGATTTGCATGAATTTTCGGACTTACCAAGTATTGACCATAAAGGCATCTTTTCCAAAAGTAATTCGATATTCCGTCGCACCAAGTTCACCCCTAATCGGCTTCCAGTTCTTCAGGTTGAGAACTCAGACATTGGAGGTCATGCGTTGCATTTCAAGCTCAAGGCTATCAACGAGCAAGAGCATGAACTGCAATTGGAAGCTGTATTTTTGGAGTCAGAGCCCGAAAAGAAAACACAGCTTATCGAAAAGAATTGGCTTCAAAATATAGAGGAAAAGTGGCAATGGCAGCACGCGAGATTAAAGGAGGTATGGCCCGAGCCTTCGGGTTTAAACATTCCATCATGGAAGTGTCCACTGCAAAGAATTGCAGCCTATAGCGATTACGCGAAAACATTTGCCGCTCGTACTCCAAACTCATTGAGAACCCGAGTAAGATTCAAGCACCTCACCGATGATTACGAGTATGCTCATCCCACCGTGCAATCCATCTTTAAAATACCTAATTTGATATCGGCTAAGTACAAGGCAGACTATATTATGTGTGCGTCTGATGAGGAATCATGCCAAAAACTACAAGAGCTCGGACAAGTTATTAAGAACGTGTATGACCGCGAGTGGAAGGTAATCGAAATTCAAAGAAATCATAAGTGCGAACAAATTTTGGACTGGCCCAATCAGACATATCGATTGCGAGATTCTACCAATAATAAACCCAACCTTGCAGAAAGTCCTTGTTTTGTACTTGACCGACTTCCCAAGTTTGCCATCAAGTTGCAAACTAAAAAAGATCTGGCCGCAGATTCCAATATTAAATCAAGCAATGATATCTCCCCTGCTATGCATACGGGTGGGGTTTGTCACATGGGGCGGCTGCATCGTTTCAAAAGCAAAAGTTTTAACGAAAGCCTACAACTGCAAATGTGTAGAAAGCAGCCTGATAACAACGGAAACCTGGATTCTCAATTGCTTTGCTTGTTTACTGAAAGCAACGATTCGAATGCTAGCAATGTCAAAGTAACCTACCACACCTTTGACAAAATAGCAGAACAAATCTCCCGAGTCACTCCTGATAAAACCAGACTCATGAAGAAGCGCATGTGTAATCAATGTCCAGAGGTGAAATCGAAAGTCATGGATCGTCTTCTCAAAAAGCACGACGTTCCTTTCAACAACCAAAAAATCTCACAGCTAAGTGTGGGCCAGCCGGCTAGGCTGAGCACAGAACGCATGATCGCAGCTTACCTACGTCGAAAACTGTGCCCAGTGGCAAGTGAGTTACCTTGTGATAAACTTCTTACTCTGTTTAACACAAGTCTGTGGTTGAAGGGTCAATTTCTACCTCGGTTTCTTAACAGCTCACGCTATCACGAACTGTTTCTTGATTACGATAATACATCCATGCCAGAGCAGGAACTCGAGCACAATTCGGACCAGAGTGACAGCTTTCTATGGAATCGGCCATGGGTTTATTGTGACCAAAGCAGGGAAGATAACCAAGCTTGTCTTAATTCGATTTCCAAGAGCGATTGGGTCAACGTAAGCACGCGTTTCAATCAATGCAAATTGAAGACCGCAGATGCCGTTGAGCAAATGAGTTTGAAACCAACCATCAACTTCTGTCAACTAACCCTCCAAACCGAGACACTGTGCTCTAAAATGATTGCATGGAACGCAGAGATCAAGAACATCCTCTGCCGAGCTTCAGGACTTTGCTCCGACATAGGGTTTTTTTACAATCCGGCGATGTATGCGGTGGACAACCAGGCCTTTGTTTCGGCATCTGTGCAGGAATTCTACACCTCAATCGATCAAGACAAATGCTCACAGAACCTGGATGAAGTCCAAAGAGTACAGGTAGAAAGCAATGAACAAGCCAAGCTCAAGTGTGCAAGTGTGAGAATGGAAGTTCTTCGATTTCTCATTCAACAATTCAGACTCAACGCAACAACCATTTTCAAAATTGCCTACTATTTCATCATGATGATCATCCAAGCAGTGCAGGTAGTCATTGCGGGTGCAGTTCAGGCTGCAGGGGGGAACAACTTGGTAGGAGATGCCATCACTAAACTTGGGAGATATTTTATTCTTTTTGTGGAGCAGATCGGATCCCTGCTACGGTATCTTATTGACATGATTTGGAAACTGCTAGTGGGACAGGAAGGGACCTTTGGGAAGGAGCTACGAAAGATAATCAAGAAAGTCTGCGACGTGTTGGTCACGATCAAGAACGCATTGTGTGATTTCGTCACACCTATACATGAATTCTTTGACAAGTTATTCAACATTGTAGAAAAAATTCGAAATATTGGACCAGAGATTGATATTTTTGGCAAAAAAATTAAGATTCCAGTCTTTGCACCTCTATTGATTCATCCAGCGGTAAGCACACTTGTACAATTCATCTATATTAAGAAACTCGTCTTCTGGAGTCTACAACTCTGGTTATGCTCGCCCTTCAGCTGTGGTGACCTTGACTTTTCCGGAGCTGAGAGTTCCTTTTCGGGGGCTCTTCCCGTGGCAACACGGTGTTGGGCTTCCTATACTACTTTCTTTGGAGACACTCAAGGCCTCAGTTGCACTGCTGCCGATACATGCCTTGTCTCCCATACGGACCCAAACTCAAGACAGGTCTGTGCTACATGTGCAGAGACATCCTCTTCGCTCATAGACCCCTTTGGATGCGATCCTCTGCTCAAAATGTGCATGTGCGGGGTGGTCAAGCACGAAAGAACTTACTGCCGAACCAACTTTGAGTGCAAGGATCCCTCGGCAACATGTGCCTATATCGATAGAGACTTGGAACCCAGTTTCACAAGCGTGGAATGCACAGCATGTCAAACCAATCGTGTCTGCTACTTCAATAAGGCGGAAGATGAGACTGGATTCTGTGCATGTCCTCTCTTCAAAACAGGATTCTCACGGTGCAGAGCGACAGACCGGGGAAGTCTTATGAGTCCGGAGCCTGACAAATTTTGTTTGTTCGAACCAGATCCCAAGTATGCTTCTTCCACCTCGTATTCCTCATCCTTTGATAACACACTGACTGCGCCGTGTTACTCTTTGGATCTGACACAAACATATTGCACTAAAATTGTAGACGTCCAGGGGGTAAACCCTCACTTTATTGTCGGACTTGGAACTTCCACGATGCGCCGCCGTCTCCTGCAAGCTTCAGAGGAGCCTGGAGTGATTACTACTCAAAATCCCATCTGTCAGGACGCCCTTCATCACGAAATGCCGTTCAACCAAAACACCCGAAGGGCATGTATTGAGGCTTTCAAACAGAGTAGTGAGACCGTGCTCATGCTCAACAACTCACTTATGCCATGCACATTCTGTAGCTCAGAGGATATACTCTATGCAATTCGTTACCAACCAGTCGAGTTAACCAGCATGTTTCAAACCCCACGCCATACGTTTTTAGTCTTGTTTCGACACGGCCCGGGGCAGCATGTGTTTGAAATCTTTAAATCAACTCTCAAGGCAGGCCGACTGATCTTGCATGACTTGATACAAATCCACCTCGAAAACGAAGAGGAATCCCTTGAGGAAAGGAGAAATCAAACTATCACCAATTACGTATTGGATTTGGACGCAAGGGACATCCTCTTTCCTCTAAGAAATAACCAGCTATTCAACCAGTCATTCAACCAGTCATATAACCAGTCATTCAACCAGTCATTCAACCAGTCATTCAACCAGTCATTCAACCAGTCATTCAACCAGTCACCCAACCAGTCCTCTTCAGCTTCTTCGCGCCACTTGCTCAATTTTGCCGCTTTCATAGAAACCGCACGTGATAGAGTAGAAGAAATGGTGGCTTTACATACAGACTATAATTCACAACTAGCAGTAAGCTTTGACTATACTTATGCAAACTTGTACACGGAGAATACCCGATTGGGCTGGTTCGCCCAATGGCCCCCCGATTACGAAACACCCAAACCCTCGACTCAATGCACGCCTTTCTGGAATACTTTGGGGATCTTGGAGCAGGCCGTAGGCAACGCTTCTCTTACCTACCTTCCGTCAGGAAGAGCAATGAAGGGAATACCCGTCACATACCTTCACGAAGCTTGGCCCAAAGTCCCCAATGTCACAAACTCAAGCTCGTGGATCAAAACCAATCGCGCTGAGGAAGCTGACCAGGGAATTGTGGGCGCTTGGGTGTGGTTCATCGAGACAGTTCTCTCAGCCGTAAATCTCACCACCAACGCATTGTACGATCTGATCTTTGCGTCCTCCAAGCAGGCAAACAATCTCGTGCAATGCAACTATGAATCCATTCAGACGTGCAGTTTGTGGCGTGTCACGCTCTACCACAGCATCATCATCGTGTCTGTTTACTTTACAGTTTGGTTTCTCATTGCAACAAGTTTACAAATCTCGTTCATGGCTTCCTTAAGCATGCTTGTCTTTATTCCTATCATCTTCTACATCTCCTACCAGTATTCCCCAATATGTGCTCCCATGATTCCAGTCTGTTTCTTCGAAGACGTTATTGTTTCCTTGCGTCTTGCCTTCCCCAAGTTTATGCGAGTTCCAAGCATCTTTATTCATCCGCGCAAAGTGGAGCTCAGTGACAAAACTGATTTAACATGCACACAATACATCGAAAACAGGGAATATAACACTTGGGTCACCCCGGACTTTATGAAAACGAAAATCGCGTGTATCAAGTCATGCGTGGAGCACCCACTTGATTTCACTTCCTGGCGCGCCGTGTTGGCGTGGTATGTGACCGAACTTGGTCAGGGTGCCGTGGATTGGTTCCTGGATATTCAAAAATCCATTCCTTTGATTGATCACCACGATATGCATAACCAGCTGCTTCTGAAGAACTTTGTCTGGAAATCCAAGGATGCAGACATGCTTCTTACTCATCGTATATGTGCCTTCACCCAAAGCTATCAACTGCTTCCTTTCTTTCTTTGCATCCTACTTCTTCTCATTACCCTACGTCCCATCATCAACATCACATCTTCGGCCAGCATCCCTCTTTTGAACAGTTTGTCTGCCATGATGAATTCCGTATTTGTCAAAAACGAAGAGGAAGAACCCGAGGATGAAGACAAGAAGGAAAACAAAGATCCGTGATTGTCAATTTTGTCTTTTTGAGCCCCTCTGCTCTATATACCATCACAGGCATTGCTTTTATCAATGCCTGCCAACTGTAACGAATCAATGACCAATTCACTTGCAAGCGCGTGGCTCAATGTGATGCGTCTTGTCAACTCCAAATCCGCCGCCGTGCGGAGCGACGGGGCCATTCTTGCAAAGATCAATCTACAGGAAACAATTAACCAACTGAAAGGAGTGGAGGATAGCCTCAGAGAGGATCTCAGAAGCACGGCTTCGCATGTCAAGGTAGCCCAGACACAGAACGCCAAAACCACTCTCCAACATCTGCTTGTGAAGAGTCGAACAAAGCGCCTGCGCCTCACACAAACACACAAGAAAAGGCTCAATATGGAGCAACAGCTTGAAGCCCTTGCTATGTCGGAACTCAATAACCAGGTATTGTCGTCCATGCAAAAGACCAATGTTGCACTGAAAGCTCTGGGCATGCAGAATGCAGTCGAGAATGCAGACGAAGTCATGATGGATATGCAAGAGACACACCAGGATCTTTCGGCCCTACAAGACGCCCTGGGTCAACAAATCAGTCCCGAACTCATTGATGATGACAACCTAGCAAATGAACTCGAATTGCTCATGTCCTCTGATACCGATATCATGCTTGAAACACCCATCCTTCTAAACAGAATGGCGGGAGAAGAGCATACTCCAGTTGTCTCTAAAACTTCAAAGAAGCCAGACGCAACACCTACCAAGGTTGCTGGCACATCAAACGCCCCCACCCCCGACGAACGTAAGGCAGAATCGGAAGCAGAAACCGATTCCGCAGAGTTGGGTGCGCATGTTGAGAACAAAATCGCCGAGAGTACGTGACAAACGCCTGGTATATAAGCACAAAAACAAGTAAGTCAGGGATGTCAACAAAATATAGGAAAAGGGGTCAGAAGGGAATGCAGATCGTGAGGCAGAAGTCGCGTCTGAAAAACGAGCCTATCGTGCTAACATTGATCACACAAGGGGAGGAGATCCCACTACACATTAACAAGAGATTCCTCACCGTATGCAAGAAGAGCATTGCACCGGGGCAGTCTGCCGAGTTATACAAGGACCAGCATTTTCTTCTCACGTACACGCGACTTGCCAATGATGCCAGAATTTTCCACCTGCAACAGCATTACGGAGACCAAACATTTGATCTTCGCACGCTCACTCTTTGTGGGGAGCTATTCCAGATAGATAACCACGACAAGAGCGTGCAAGTATCGGGTCTTGAAAACATTGCCAAGAACATGGTATTTCGGGAGTTTCACATCCCTTCCCTTACATTCAACACACCCTGCGTATTGCCTGCGATCGGAGCTAGGGAGCAAGCCTACGCTGCTATAAGGTCTATGAATCTCGTGGTTTCGGCGAAAGATTTGAAGGAGAACTCGGTCATCAAGCATCTGGCAAAAGAAGGGGTCGTTGCTTGCCAGGTAGCCAACAGGCGAAATGTTTCCATGGCTTCTACAGTGCCAAGAAACCTCGATCAAGGCGATTGTACCCCGTCCACCATGTTGAATCTCGATACCGCCCAACGGATGCTGTGGTTCAACAACAATGCCGTGAGCCGTCTTCGATCATTGTATCACCATCTCCCCATTGATTTTGCTCGCTCGGCATGCTTGAACGTAGCTATTGGGCATGCATCCACACACCCCTCGTCCAGTATTTTGATATCACACACATTCCAACACGTCCCAGTTTCAAAGGAGCTCATTCAAGCACTCCAGGACTCAGTTTCTGACGTCAAGCCATCGAGTAAAATCCAATACTTAGATCGTAAGGGATCCAAGCTCAAGGTATCCCTATTCAAGGCTTCAGATAAATGCCAAAACCTCCTCCGTGCACACAAGCTCAATGTCCGTCGCGGGGATGCCTTTATGAGCATCGCATTGGATGGGACACCCATCCTTACTGCCGATATAGATATGGGCGTGCTTCCCACGTATGACGCTGACTTCGAAACCAAGCCCGACACCGAATCCAAGTACAACAAGCAAGAATCTATCAAGAACGATCTTCGTCGCCGTATGAATCTGCATGCAATCTGTGTTTATCACCATACAATGCAGCCAGCCCTGCATATCCTTGTTCGCGCTGCCACTTCTTGTCCCCATTTCTTCCCTCCAGTGTCCTCGCCCGGCTTGGACATCTGGGCTTCCAAGCAGGCAATCGCGTATGATTGAGAGTTTTGAGAGACCCACTTGGGTTCTCTTTAGTATAAGAGTTTTTGAATCATGAAACGTAATGAAGAGATTGAAAGAAAAGTTGCTTCTTTTATCCCTGATGACGTTGACCCCTTCTTATCACGCCTTTTTTGCTCCCATGGATAACTCCCACCCCCTGGTCGTGTGTGACAGCTTGAATGCTGACGTTCAAAGCTTGTTTACCCTCCCCGAGGCATCGTTGGTGTTCCCTGACGCCCTTGCCGAATCGCGATGCGTAGCCATCAATACTTGCAGTGAACAGAACCACAGGGGAGAGTCTGTGCCCGCCAACACCTGGCTTCACCGAAGCTTACACGCCCTTCAGTTTGACAGTGAGCTTGGACATGACTCTGACCTCAATACATACAATCACTACAGCATTCAGTATGCCCGTGTCCCCGCGGGGATCGAGATTACAGCATGCCAGCCTGACTTTGACCATTTAAGGGTACATGCTAGCTACATCTGTAATCCCAACCCAAGTGCAACTATCACGCGATCGGGACAGTGTCCGTTCCATTTCCCTTCAGAATCAACGCCCCAGTGGCCCTTGGAACCCACGGATCTTCTGGGTTGCCTCTCCCCCTTGCAGTATAATGCACAGAACACAGTTAACCACAACACGGGGCTTTGGGACGAGGCATCTTACCCTGTGGCTTCAGAACCTGGAAGCACCCAGATGATACATTATGCATTCGTCGAGGGGTATGGATGCTACGATACCTCCCACCTTACCCCGGGAACCTACCTTTCGTCTTCAATGCCCCCGAACAAAATCATGAACTGCCCCGAGCTCTCTGTAGGCACATACCTCAACGACTTTTCCGCAGAATGCTTATTCTCTTGCCCCCCGGACTACACAGCAGACCTCCCCAACCGCCAGTGTGTGCACGTATGCGGAAATGTATCATCCCTCACATGCGAAGATGGCTTCTTTGCAACCAGCGTCTGTGTAGATGCCTCCCCACACCTTTACACATGCTCCCCGTGCGATGTAGTGGCGGGAAAACACATCATGCCGTGGGATGCTCAAAACCCAGCTAGTTGCGTGTACGACGATTGCCCCGCAGGAATGTATGAAAGTGGGGGTGTTTGCAATCAGTGTGCTGTGAATGCGTATTCGGAAACCAGTGGACAACAAGCCTGCATTTCGTGCGCCTATGGAAAATACACAGAAGCAGAGGGCTCAAGCTCTTGCGTTGAATGTTTCACCAAGGACATATCAGGGGCTGCTTGTGATGCGGGGGAAGAGCTGTCAAGCAACCTTCTCTTTATTGAAACCTTTTTCAACACAAGTGCACTCGCACACCAGTCACACTTTGATCTCGCGCGCTTTTGTGCGGACGGATACGCATGTCTTCCATGCGCACCAGGGACCTATGAACAAAACGGTGCTTGCACGCCATGTGAAGTGGGCACATACCAGCCCAATTTCAAGGCAACAAGCTGTTTTGCATGCGGAGGGACCCTAACAACGTTGCAGGAGGGCAGCAGGGAGCCCGGGGAATGTGTGTGCAGGGAGGGATTCGAATGAACGCGCACCTCTTGTCACCTCTAAGGCCTGCCACCCCTGGGATCTGGAATGTTCTCAGGCTGGTCTTCCAGAAAAAACGATTCCATGATACTGTGCCACGTCGCAAGGTTCTTGATGATCTGGCCATCAACTAACTTGGCAGATGCATAGATCCTCTTCCGGGACAAAGGAGCTAGCCTCAACCTCAATTGGAGTGCAACCTCCTTTGCCTTGGAAGCGATTTCCTGAGATCGACCGCGCGCGGCAAGCCGCGATGAACGCCTCGGCTTCAAAGCGGGCTGCACAGCACACTCCACCGCTTCCTCGCTGGTCAAGTCGATCATCACATGCTTCCGGGCACGGCTCTCACTAGCGGCAAGGCGATTTGCTGAGCGACGAGCTTGACGTTCTTCCAGCGATTCCAACTCTACAGTCAAGTCAATCACCTCACGCGAATCGCTGTTGCCGGCGGCCATGCTGAACAGGTGCGCAGTGCGCTGCCGTTTACCGCTTCCGCCTTCGATCCTGGACCACGCGAGCGCTGGGGAGAGTGGGAGCTTACAAAAAAGATTCAGGGTTCGCGACGAACAAAAACTTCTCCCTACAATAGTACAAGACAAAAAACAGTTTCTATGGTACAATGTTTAAAATGAATACAATAAATCCCTTTTAAAAAACGATTTTAAATCGTGTTCGTTGTTTGCGGAAACGTTTTTTGATCCGTGACCGTGTTTACACGGTGTTCATAACCCTTTGAGCCAATGTTCGCGTCGATGGTTCGCGTCAGTTTGTTGGCCCCTCTATTTTAAGACCCTGCAGCCCTCGCGGTTGCTCCCAGAACACTCTGACAGGCACGCCAAATGCCGCCCAAGGCACGCGATTCCTCCTTTTTGTTGCAGTGCAGCGAGCAATGCAAATATTACAAAGGGGATAGGCCCGCACCTGGGGTCATTGCTGTTGTGTCCAAGGAGAGCGAAAACGACCCGGATGCGACAGTGTTCATGACGCGCCTCGAAGATATCCTGCGCTGCATGAAGCAACATAAGAACCTGACAGCGAACCAGATGAAGCGTCTTTCCGGTAAGGCAGTGTTTGACTGGTTTCAAAACGCGGACGGAGTAATCATGGTCCAGCACGATCACTTCGACCCTCTTCCCACCAGCAAGGACGTCCGCGCAGCGATCAAAAAGCTCTACGGCTCTGTCAGGAAGTCGTACGAACCCAACAGGCCCAAGCGCCTGTTCACGAAGAAACGCAAAAGCGCGCAAGCGCCGCGTCCTGCTCGCATCAATCCTGATTTGCGCTAGTTCACGGTTGAACAAACACAACAGGTCTATGTCCTGATCTCAAAGTTTGCCCACACATATGTGATGATGTCTTCCTGTGCTGTGTTCTGCCAAATGCCCCACGTGTTGCGATTGAGAAATGACATTGTGTTCACCATGAAAGCAGTGAACGATCGGTCTGGGTGCCTCTGTGTCTCGGCGCAAATCGCTTCTACGTGGCCTGCGTCATGCGGCACGCCATAGTAAGTCTTTAACCAGGCATGAGAGCTGATTTTCTCTGCTTGCGAACAGTTGTTCAGTGCATGGATGGTTTGATAGGGAGGGGTGGAGCGAAGATATTCATATTCGCAGTTCAGCCCCTGATTGCGGCATAGCTGCCGGAAAGAGTAGCTGAAGTCCAGGTTGCCATAGTGTAGGGTAGTTGCGTTGGCAATATGCCCTTGAAGAGCTTGATGGGCAGCCGCCCCTCGTAGATATACTGCAAGACAGTTTTTGATGCCAATAGAAGAGGGGGTATCTGTTAACGCCTGAGCAATAAAGGTTGTAAGTGTGCCAAGCTCACCCCGCACCGAGTGGGTGGGGTTCGAAAGCCAGTTCATTGCATAAACACTCTGCGTCCCCATCCCCGAAAACGCATTGACGCGGATCAAGTCAAAGCTTGAAGATACCTCGGGGTAGGAACACAGCGCCGAGAAGTTTTGCATGTTACGCATGGCAATGACGTCCATGTCGCTCTCCCCCCCTTGCATCAAAAGCGTGTAATACGCCTGCACAAGGTCCGAACTGCCTTTCCAGTAGGAGAGGGAAACCTTTTCTGTCCCACCAGACACATTGTACACGTTGCTGTTCAAGACATTGGCCCCGCTTTGAAACTGGGCACGCATGCAGGTTTCTATTGCACCCAAAAACACTTCAGAATCCTGCATCTGGGTCATTCCCTGCACTCGCATTCGCACCCCGAGCTGGTCCAACTGTGTTCCCACCCGAGTTTGAATGAGGTAGACATTCTCATTCGAGGGGAGAACATACGCCAGGAACACATTGACTGCAAACACATTCAGTGGAAGGTATTCCTGCTCACCCACCAACGCATAATGCATGGCTCGGTGGGATCGAATGGACACTGGCTGAGAGGATACCCCCCAAAGAAGCGTATCAATAATCGAAACGGTAAAGTTACACACCGAACCAAGTTGTGAGTCCGTACAGGTGCCAACCGCATCAAGAAGGGAGTCGGGGATACTGAACTGGAGCGTATCAGCAAGAAGATATATACTATTCAATAGGGGGGACTTGGAGCATCCATCTTCGGTTGCAGAAGAAGGAAATCCGGCCTGTGAAAGTGTAGAAACCCTCCACTGAGAGTCATAGCAACAGCCCCGGATGCGCTTGCAGTCCGTGGGTGCTTGGGGACCCACCACAACCAGAAATCGGCTATGGTTCGAATGAAGCAGGCTCACCTGAAAGCCAGTGGCATCACGCTGGATATTAGTCACCTGCACGAAATGGGTAAAGGAATTCGCCTTTGAGGCTGAAAGTGAAGACACAAAGCAATCTTCTTCTCCATTGTCTAACTGTACCTTGTCATATCCTGCCTTGCAGGTGAACGAGCACGCCAAGTCATTGGGGTCGTCTTGAAAGCTTTTCAGCAACACATTCCCCGCCTCACACGACACACACCCGAGCGAGTGGTTCGCAGCGTCCCGCAACTTTGAATGGCCCAAACACCGAATGGGGCAGGAGAAGGCGTCATTGTACACCTGGCCATACGAGGTGGCTTCATGAAGCGTGTAGCCGAGGTACTTGACATCTCTATACAAACAGGGGGCACAAAAGCTGTTACTCACCATGGTATGCTGCCCACGATAGAACCCCGTCCCACATGTGCTGGGTGTATATTCAATCTCCTCACATTCCGTATTCGAGTAGGGGGTGGGAGTACGGCAGGGGGTTTTTGTATAGAACGTAGGATACTCACACACAGAGCAGTTGGCACATGTGGCTTGGAGCTTGTTCTGACAGGCACTATCAATATATTGATGTTCGTCCGAGCATGTGGTACAGGGAGAACAGATGGCGTCTGCCGTGGTTCGGCACGCTTCATATTCATACACAGAGTGAAGGGCTACAGAGCATACGGTACAAGACTCACAGCCCACGTTCGCAACTTGGTCTTTGAATGTACCCGACTCACAGGCATGGCATGAAAGAGAAGAGGAATTGTAAAGGGCACTGTACCCATTCACACATTCACAGGAAAAAAGGGTTTTGGATCCCTCCGGGGATACCGAGTTCCCGGGACAATCATGCAAGACATTATCTCCTTCGCAAAACGTATTGGAGGCACACAGCTCACAGGCACCATCCACTTCAATCGATCCAGGTTTACAAAGACAGTCCTCGGGTCCGGTTCGGTGCGAGTCCAAAGTATGCCGATCCGAAGAACAGTTGAAGTACAGGCCATGCATGCAATACGTATCATAAGGACACGGGATACACTCGGAGTCATCATCACTGTTATAAAACCCCTCCACACACGTACAATTGCTAGCAAGGTAGGATCCAGCATCGGAAATCATGCGATCATCACTACAGTTGAACGCAGTGTTATTGAAACAAAAGTCCCCGGGTTCACACACGGCACAGGTAAAGTTGTTCTGATCCTCATGCATCACACGATAGTAGGTTCGGTGGCAATTGCAGGCTAACACATGCGATGATCCAAGATAGTTGTTGAAGGAATGCTCAGGACAGGAAATTAGCTTGCCCTCGGGACAATACGCATCCCGCTCACACGGCACACATCCAGATCCATCATTATAAAACCCAGGACTACAACTGCAGTCTTGCGCACTAGAGCTACCAGGGGGGCTAATCGAATCATCCCCACAGGTATATCGAACACCTTCGACACAATAGAAGTTGGCATCACACAGTGCACAGGTAGTATCCGAGCGTCCGTTATTGTTGGAAACTCCACAAGCCGTGTCAGTGGTTGTGTTGTCGTGACTTCGAGAATAGTATCCAGGTTCACACGTCGTGCAAGGAGTACACTCAATATTAGAAGAGGGAACACACTCGGATGTAACATAAAGCCCTTCCGCACAGTGAGACGAGCATGTTTCGCATTCTATGGTGGCGGTCGTGCTTGTGAACTTGCCGCTCTCGCACGTCTGACAGGGAATTGAGTTGTTGGCGTTGGTGCTGCGAGCCTTGCCCACCTCGCACGCTACACACTCATCGTTGGGCTCGTCGGCCCCGTAGCCCGCGTTGCAGTTGCAGAAGGTGCGCATCGCCTCGCCTGCGGGGAGG
>MDSX01052980.1_pt1 | contig 26898 bp, 13 predicted proteins | sample 811141 | NCBI WGS metagenome assembly MDSX01 (sample SAMN05326642, study PRJNA326480) | marine metagenome | isolation source: seawater | place: Atlantic Ocean: South East | collected 2010
GATATGGGTTACCTCGCCCGGGCAGATGATTGTCGGAGCGATGAACGTGATCATACGGAACTTTCTAATGTATACAGCCATTGTATTTTTCTGTTCGTTTCTATATGTATTGAACACAAACACGTCGGCTTTTCTCGCCGGGTATGCTAGTACGTACAACGGTGGGCTGGGACAGGTGATTGACGCCTATTTGCAGGTTCTGAATCTTCCCAGCATCGTATTCAGGGGAATTGTGCCGATTTGGAATCTCACTGTTCATGTTACTTTACAACTTTTGTACTACGTCGCCGTGCCGTTTACGCGTGTGCACGCCGACGTCTTTCCGCAGTTTGTCGAGAACCTCATGAACACATTCATGGCGTTGGTCATCAGCACAAAGACGTATGTATCGCACGTGTACACTTGCGCTCTTCCCAATTCAGAGATCCAAGATTCAGGCATAGTGTTTCTACCCCAAGAAACCCAGTGTTTTGCAAACGTTAATTATTACGAGATGGACATGATGACACCGGGAATCTATGCGCGGAAAACATCGCTGAACCTTCAAGAAATGCTCGTGACTAGCTGTGGGCCGATGGGGGTTATTATAAAGTTGTTCATGTTCCCACTCCTCGATTTCAATTTCTATAAGGCCATACATAGCGCGGTCAATGTTGTGTTGCATGTGGGGATTGGATTACCTTTGATGACCTTCAACCGGTGTGAGTATGGAAGTAATGCGGAATTTACTAAGCTGGAGAAGACTATCATGTGCATACCAGATTTCAGTGGTCTGTATGCGGTTTTATCTGTAATGATGAGGGCGGTGGGTGTCATGATTGACAATTGGTTGAATGTTGCCGTGATACTGATTGAGCGAGCCATGACCGGGACAGTGTCTGTCTCATGTGACTCGGCGTACGAACAGCGATTCAATATGACGCGTGCAGGGGAGTTATTTGGCGTAAGCCCGAAGTCACTCAAGATTGTGAGTATGACCGACCGGTTGTTTGCGGTGACTGACGGCGTTTCCACCGAGTATCACACGACGACGATTACAGACCACACTGAGATGGCGATTGGGAACTGGCCCTTCCAAGTGAACGTAGGCTATGGCGTAGCAGCGGTGCAACACGGAGAGACGGCGGATATGGACGAGGGAGGCGATTTCCGGACGGGGTTGTTGGGGTGTCAGTGTCTCGATGCTGTTAATGTGGACGGTGTGCCGAATATTGAGGTGTGGTGTGCCAGTGTGCCGTATACGGTCCACCATGATAACGAGACGGAGTATAATGCCTCGACTATCCACCGAGTAAACTTTGACTCCGCAATCACGGGGACATACCTGACTTGTGCAACGTCTAAGATTAAGGTTTCCACGCTTCGCTTCTCGCAGAAGAGATTCTCGACGGAATTGGAGGAAGCTATGGACGTCGACTATCTTTCCAAGTTCAATACGTTTGGAGCGTCCGGTACGCAGCAGCCGCGAACCTACACGGCTGATGCTGTGATATACGTTCAGCCGCTTTGTAATGACGGCACGAATCAGCGCTGTCAGAAAGACTCTCATAACTGTTTTCCCTGGTGCATGGGGCTGCATATAGCGGGGCAGACCGGGCAAAATATCACCATGTACAATGCGCGTCACTGGGATGAAAACGTCGACATGAAGCAGGTCGACTGCGCCGTGACGGCAGCCAGTGATGTTTGTGTCAGTGGTACTAGTCAGGGGCTGGTAGCGAACGAGGCCTTCAACGTGCACAATGCCGAGGTTTGTCAACAGGGCTGTACATTCGATTACCACTCTGAGACGTTTATGAGGCTGGGCGCAATCAGTGAGTCTGAGAAAAATCAATCCTTTTTGAAGCAGAAAGATCTGAGGCCAACCATTCGTATCGGCGAGCAGCCCCTGGTCGCGGCCGGTGACATTATGCTCGTACGGGACGAGGAAACGAATGAGCTAGTAATGAACCGTCTATTCGATGTCAGTCGGGGATTGTTTACTATGCGAACGCAGCATCTGGCCTTGGTCAGCAACCAGGAAACCGTCAATATGACACAGTGTGAAACACAGGACGAAGACGAGTGTTTCAGTGATGCAGCGAATATGAATCGGATCATCGACCCGCCGGGTTACCGACTTGAATCCTACACTGAGACTCCTACCACCGTTTCCGAATTCGGAGTGCACTGGGCGGTCAATCCCGCAAGTAGTGCTTTGAAGAACAAGTACGAGGATTGCGCCTCCCCTGCGCCAACGGGGGGGGTTGACTTTGAATCCAGTTACGGAAAGGCGCGTGTGTGGACATTACGGCCAGTTCGGGAGAGTAGTGCGACATCGGACGGAAATGGCGGGCTTGTGTCATACATGGTAATCCCAAACTTCATGACCATGGACACTCGTTGCAACGAGATAGTGAACCAGAGGGTTGTGGACCTAGAATACATTAACTCGGAAAACATTCTCGTGACTGTCTACCGAGCTGCGCCAAAAGACTACGACTGGAGGACGGGGGATGTGTATGAAGGGCGTTTCTTTGAATACAGCATGTACTACTTACACCCGAACCGGAAAGACTGTACCGAGGGTCAGGAATCAGGGAATCATTTCTCATGCTGGAAGTCGATCAATCTCGGCATGTTTTCATCCCCTGAGTTTGTAGAGGATAAGATTGGAACCTTGTGTCCGAGCATGCGGCGGATGCCGGAGTGGGGAACTATGGTCACCGAGATGTCGGTAGCAGCATTTGGGTTTATGAAGATATTTCTCGACGTTGTGACGATTCTACCCACAGCTTGGTCTGACATCAGCTCTATCTTCGAGCAACCACGAAAGCGGTTCACGTTTCATACAACTCTGGACACGGCCGGGGAGACGTTCTTTGATGTAGAGACAATTATCACCTCCATTGATCGTTCCACTATGATCGGGGCCCACGCCGTCGCCAAGATCTTTACTATGTTGGAAGGACGTGATGGATACGCAGAACTACAGCCGCGATTAATTGGGTCTGCGAAGGTGAATCAGTTCCGGTTTAACCGGATGAGTCGCGCAACGTTGAGCGGAGCTCAAACCGTTTTCGACCAGGCAACTAAGATAGCGACGCCAGTTTCCAAGTTTGCCGGTAAACTCTACGACAAAATTCCATTCAAGAAGGAGATTGGTGAATTTGGTTCGAATGCGTTGAAGTTTCTAGATGAGAAATTTGCGCAGCCATTGTTCAATGTTTTCAAGAAGGCGGCCGACAAAATGCCGACGAAAAGGGTCATGGCGTTCGGCTCTGCAGTAATGGGTCGATACGTCAGTGTCGGTGGACTAATGCCTCCTAGTCCACCCAGCATACAGTTGGTAATGATGATGCGTCGATTTATGAACATGGCAACATCCCAGTTCAACATGAATGTTCGTTTATTCCGACTGTTCTTCATGCGAATACTGGTAGGGGGGCAAACTCAGTCTGAAGGCATCTCAAATCTTGTGTCCTCTGTGTTCTACGAACTGGAGTACGATATTGACCGTTCGTATTTTGAAAGTATGCGTATTCAATGCGATGGACTTGGACAAATCTTTGGTCGGAATGTCTTGGGTGGAACCATAAAGCAGACTTGCTTGGTGATTCCTTCGAGCATGCGGTCGACCTTACGAGCCGCTATGGTCTTTCTCGTGGAGTACCGAACAATGGACTGTATCTGTAGGTCTAGCGAGGTTGACTCTATTGCATTCGTCAGGAGCGAATGTCTTCCGCAGAGTAAGCCATTCCACGCGAAGTCATTTACTCTCGATTTCTTACAGTCTGGTAGTGTAAGCACCCGAAATGAGATGTGTTTTGCGTACATGGACGCGGCAAATCAAGAGTTGCTGACTGCATTCGACCCTGTCTTCAATCACATGTATTGGGCGACCGCTAACCTGGGTTCGGTTTTGGATATGTTTTTGAGTTTGTTCATGCTCAAGACCTCCAACTGTGCAGACTTTCACTCGTCGCCCTACGTGCTGACACTATTGCCTGAACCGACCGACTATTTCATGGGGTGTATGAATACATTCGACTGTCGTGCTCGCTGTCTGGATACGTATGAAGCGTTTGAGCAGGCATTGAGTGTTGTGCCAGCCATCCCCACCCATGACATCACCCACAAGTCTACGGTGCAGAGTCGTTTCTTCAGTATAGAGGATACCGAGAACGGTCTGGACTTGCCCCCCTTTGCTATCTTTGGAATGACGGAGTTGAGCAAAGAAGCATGTGAACTTGTTTGCAGTGAGTCTAATACTGACAATCGCTGCATGGCCGTAGCGGGGATTTCCGACGAACGCAGAATCGGTCTGGGGTACTATTGCATGCCGCATAATTTCATGGACTCGGTGTATGAATACAGGGGGTCCAATACAGAGTTTAGCAGTCAGTCCACGTATTATAAAGACGAGTGGGATGTTACAGACGTTGTCAGCAACATATACTTGTTAACGGTGGATTCAATCCTGGAAGGTAGACCGGAGATGTTGTTGGTGACGACGCAGAAACAAAGGAACCCCGACCTTCAAAGTTTATGGATCTTTACGTCGGACGGCGACAAATTTTTGCTAGCCGAGACGGAAACATTCGACCCGGACGTCAAAAATGATTACTCACTGAACACGATCAAGAGCGTTCGCGTCCGTCCAGGGAAACGTTCGTTGCCAATGGATAGAGCTGAAATTTTGGTAGAGGGAGCGCGATTCGAATCATCGGGGGGTGATTATGATGACATCGAACTGGTTCACGTATGCACGACATACGTTATTTCGATTACGAATTTTCTCGGGAATCTGGGAATCGACGAGATCGACGAGCAGACGGCGTTCAATGCGCGAATAAACAGAGAGTCCAAAATATGTTCGGAGGACACCGCTTACTACCAGGCACGGTATGACGACGAACGAAAGATTATATGCCTGAACCACAATTGCGATGACCAGCTCCGTATACCACTCGGAAACTTCAGAACCACGAACATGGTTCGTTACAAGTCCAATGACGATACCCCATCCACTGAGTACTTCAGCTCCAATCCACAGTCCAATCTTGCTAAAATTCTTGCCCTCGACCCGTCGTATGCTTTAATCCTCACCTCGGATGGGAGCTATGAACTCAATCGCAAGCTAATTTCCGATCTATCTCCGCGCTCCATCCAATCATGCCCCAATGAGGTGGACCAATGTATCAACCTGATCGTGGTCGGTCGCTTGTCCATGGCGCAAACTTGGATTCATAACATATACCTCACTATCAAGTCGGATAATTCATTTTCGTCGCAGATGCTGGGCGGTGTAAATGTAGAGCAAACGCTGAAGAGAACGTTGACGTGCTCGATCGATAACTGCGCAGTGTGTGCAAACTCGGAAAGTTCGTTTCTTGACATCGACCTACAGAACAAGTGCTATGCCGCGTCTCAGTGTGGCGTACGAAGGTGTGTCGGGACCATTATCAACATGAAACGTCCACTCTGTAATCTTGGGGCCCGTATGGCTCATAGAATGGACGTAGTGCGAATTGGAACCCATGGCGCGTGGAACGCCGTCGCCAGTATGATCATCGTGAGCGTCGAACTGACAAATGCTCGGCGTGAAACATATCGCATCAGCTGGCCGCAAGAGATATTCATGGCAAGCGTGTGTAATACGAAAGACTTTATAGTGGAGACAGTTTCTACGCTGACCGCAGTAAGCGGGGCTGTGTTGGCTTCCGCACACGAGGAGAGGGTGCCGGGAGCGTCGTACGACGCGAATGAGGCGGCCATCGATGTACGTGTACATGGAAAAGAGATTATGTTTATCACGGCCCTAACAAATCTTCTTTCCAACATTGCGATGGCTCCGTTGTATTTTGCAATCGCCATGCAAAAGATCATCGACTGCCGAGTAGACGGCTTCCTGGTTATCATTAACAGAATTACAGGGACGAGTGGGTCGGAGGTAAAAATCTTATCCGGGACGGCGGCGCAAACTGAATTATCCGACGATTTGGTCGGCATATGTGTGTCGAAATACGGAGACGTTGCAGCCACCGATACTGACAACGGAAGCGACAAAGTCGCGGGCCTGGTAGGGCAAATCTTGTCTGATATCAGAAGTCTTAAGATTTCATATTACTTTGAACCTTATGTACATCTGGCCGATGCTGCCATTGCTTGGATGATGGGAGTCACCACGGGCATGATGGATATAGCCCAGGTTGTCGATTGGGCGCACTGTAAGTTGCCTGTAACTTCGATGACCATGAGGGGAAACTGTGTCTGCAGCGATGCAAGCATGGTCATTCCAGAAGTGCAGCGAACGGCAAGAATCTCGAGCGCCACTCACTCGCTGTGGTGTTCCGGGCCAATGTTGCTGTCGAATGTGGATGGATCGGATCTTCTCATATGGAACCCGTACTCGCTGGAAGAATTATTACACCCGGATGATCACGGTGGGAGTGGTAGCTACGATGCATTTCTAAACTGCCTGTCCACATCCACAGCTGATTGCGAGAAACATAAACCAAAAATGCCCAAAATTAGTGCACAGGGGGCCGAAGTCATGCAGGTGGTAACACGGTGTCGTGCAAACTACCAGCAATCTACTTGGGATGATGGCGCGATTTTCCTGGGGATATGGGATTACAAATTCTGGCAGGAATCGCCGGCGTCTTTTGAGAATCGTGAAAGACCTCGGGTGTTTGATCCCCCGATGGTAAGACGCCTAATACAGATCTCGGAAAATATTTCACCACTGGGTGGCGAGATTGCTGACGAGTCCACCATTACATGTCTGGGGGATGCACTGGAGCAGAACGTCGGCATTGATGGCTGCATGCGCGAGTATTTTCTTTATTCTGATCAAGCAAGGGAGTTGAATGTGCAGGGTACTGACGCCTATTTCTTATATCAGCCAAATAATGGCCCGTCGTCGTTTGTCTTTACTGACAGTTGTCAGTCTTTCTCTGGAGACATGGGCTCGACAAACCTACAGTCAGGTCTTTCGTATCCGGTGACCGTGTGGAGCAGTTCCAGTCGAAACCGTTTGGATGTGGCGACATATCACGAAAAGACTCTGGGAGACGAGGCTGAACGCTTTAAGACAGCATTGCTGAAACTGGACTCGTTGCTTGAAAACAAGATTAAAAGCGTGCTCGATCAAGCCGATACCACAGTTAGCGAGAAACTCAAGATACGTTCTTGGAGCTTTGAAGGTGATGAAATCCATCAGCTCATTGATTGCGTCGTTCTCGGTCCATATGCAAGTGCGGACATGCAGTCCACATTTGAGATTCCGGGTGGCCGTCGCCTGCCTGTGCAGCAATATAACCGCGGAGATCCTACTTCGCGAAACTTCCACCCCGATTCTGGTTATATGACGGGAGGGTCCGATGCGCGCAGAAGTATCATCGGGTCGGCACAAGAAAAGGTACAGTCTGGATATACATCTGGTTTACAGGAAGAATTCAATGGCATTCTGTCCCAGATCAAGAGTACATATGGAAACATCGATAACTTCCTATGTACCTGTCCGGGTGGACAGATTTCTAATCTGACCTGTTGTAAGGGACCCTATGAAGATATCACATTCAAAGCAAAAGAGCTATTTGGAAACATATGGGACATTTCAAAAAAGATGAAGGGCCAGACATTGGATTTACTGACTGATGGAGACTTACTTGGGAAAGATTTATGGCATAATAGTGACTTCACAATCGCGGCGACTGAATTTACAGACGCCGAGAAGGAAGAGCTTCATGACAAGTATGTCTTTGATGGTAGCAAGCCGGTGAGAGAGTACTCCAGAAGTGAGGTCATGGACCAGTTTACACGGGAGACGCTCTGGATGCGGTGCATGGAACTCCTCTCCATGTCGTTCTTTACCCTCCCCGTCTTGTCTGGCAATGACAATATGGACGTGGACGCGGATATGAGGTATGACCCTACTGCCAATAACTCGGCTTTCCTGCACGGTATGGAGGAGGGTATCCAGCGTATTCTGAAGCGTGCGAAAAAGGATTCGCCGGTGTACTGGACGCATGTGCATCGGTATATGCCGACGGATAGTAAGTGGTGTGAGGACTTGGATATGAGCCCGGTACCACGATCGGATGTGGGAATCAGTGGTTACGATGAAAATGAGCATGGTACAGGGCGATTTTTAGATACGATTCTGGCTCACAAGTTATCCGAAACTGTGTTTATCGCAGATGAACCTAAGTACTGTGTTTGCGGGTGGAAGAAGGATGTAGACGGTGTAGAAAAATGCGAGGTTCCATCGTGTCATGGAGTGGAGGTGTCTGCGTCTCTGGACCAGACGTGGCAAGACTTATGTACCAGGGGGCATTACGAAACCCGAGACGATCTGTTTACCTTTCTGCAGGTCATACAGGAAACCACGGTGTACCCCTCCTGGTTTGAAACATGTACTGATGTATACCCTAGTCTAACGTGGGGACTTTTGGATTCTAAAATGCACAAGGACTGGTTTGAAGGGACGGACAAGGATTATGGTGTAAGCTTACAGGAACTCGGCAGTACCGGCCCGTCGGGTCTGCGTCTCGGACTTTTGGGACGGGAGCTAGATTCACAGTTGAACTGGGTGAAGAAGCATAAGTTACTTCAGAGGGACCCGTCTCACCTGCCCTTCAACTTTGCGAAGAAGCATACCATAGCACAGCCGTACTGTGAATCCACCCCACTGGAATGGAAGTCGGATCTGACAGAATACTTCCGCGACGTCTTTTTCCCTATGGCTCACACAATTCATACCTCTGCCGTTGGTTCCTATTGCTCGACTTGGGTGGTGGAGTATGCTCTAACAATAGCTCTCCGGCACATTCACGGCGACGCAGACCATCCCGATGTCATTGAACAGGATAATGTCCAGGCCAAGTGGCGGGAACGGTGTGACATTCAGCTGCAGCAGATTGGAATCTGTAACTTGCGGGGGGTGTATGATATTATACCTGATGAACCCCTGGAATACTACAAACAGGAAAAATGCTCTTTTAATTTTGCCGATCCACATAATTGCGACGATAAATTCTATGTGACGTATAACTGCCTTGTAATGTGCGATGGCAAATTCTACGATCCCTGTGCATGCAGCAACAACAACGATTGCTCGACTGTTTATTTTGCGAAGTCTCTCTGTACGAGCGGGTTGGAGTTGGATCCAAGAGACTTTGCTACTGACCCTGCGGTGAAACTATATAGTATGCATTGGCCCACGAGCATTCACCAGAATGAGACCAAAGATGTACCAAAGAGTATTCTGGACGAAACTCTGACTATGATTCGTACGGAATTAGCTAATACCACTTTTGACGAGACTGCGGTATACAACGGTATCAAGAACCTGATAATAGATCATGATTCAGATAAAGTTGAAGGATCGCCGCCTACTGCTTTCTGTGATGATCTCATCGATTATTACGACGGCGAGGCCCAGCATCCCGTTGGCTATCACCCCACCACCGCATGTTTGGTGGAAGACACGCATATGCGCGGATTCGACTCATGGATGTCTACTGGGGGTGGGAGTGCGTGGACGGTGGACCCTGTACGCCTGAGGAACATGACGCTGTACTCCAGTACATTCGGAGCCGCGCATCTGGTCTGTGACGCGGCCGTGTATGGGGCTTACGGGCACGAACTGAATCCATTTTACATCAATACCCGGTGGAATGAGAATCAGCGCGTGGATCCGGCCGTTCCGATTACACCCCCCTCAGAGCCAATCGTCGATATGCAGGTTCGAGGGGTTCCTTCTCAGAGCAGTATGGACACACCCATCATTTCCAACGACCATATTCTCCAGCACTCGGTTGGACTTATTCGAGACTGGGTACGTTGGTATGGAGCGGATGACGAGATGGAATCAATGCAAGCAACCTTAAAGGCTGAGTGGCCTCAGTTAACTGACAATGAAGACTACGGCTTAGCCCAGGACGACGCCGTGGAGGGTTGTCCTATGCCGCTATTACGTACATGTGAAACTGATGCCGAGTGCACATCTTTAGAGATGAGCATGGTTTGTTTGAAGCCCCCAGTGAACGAGGTTAACGAGACGAGTCCCGGGATCTGTGCGAGGGAGGGGACCTGCTATCAACACAACCACTGCGACGAGTCCAGGATGTGTTCTGGGCAGGGTGTCTGTGTCCAGCCTTACATCATTTTCAACAATCGCGATGATGAACCTGTAAACGTACAGCTCTTTTCAGAAGGGAATGAAGACTGTGACGACACAATGTATGGAGTCAGTGAAGGTCAGGGGGTGTCCTCGTTTGCTCATGACAACGGCATGTGTAGCTTGCGAAACTGGTTTATGTATGAGACCGTCACCAAAGATGCTAACATTCAGAACCAGTTGAGATTGGTTGAAGGCAATAAGCGATTTCACTGGCCAGAGGATATAGAGAATAAAAGTGTTTTTGAGCGTGGATTACTGCGTACGACGGCTCACGCCTGTGATCGTTCCTATCAGCATTTACGTTCGTTCTGTGGCCCCAAAAACATCAAGTCATTTATAGTATACAACAATGAAGTCACCTCCATGGAGCCTGAAAAGATGACGGGGACGCGTACGCGATCTCAGTCTGGCGGCAAGGAATACTTCCGATTCTGTGACATGCCAGATAGCAGTGAGATCACCGGGTTCCTCAGTCCATACGTATATGGAAATAATTCGGATAGGATTGACACCTTGAAATACGTGCAGCAAACGGTGGCAAGATGCGACGAGTTCAACGTATGTCCCAGTTTGAGATTTGAGGTGGGGGGTGTCACCATACGGCGCAAGGTGATAGCACAGGCTAATTTTGAAACCAACTCTCATCGACTTTACTGGAATAACGACGCCGATTCGTGTTTTGCTGCTGGTTACCGACTGGACACTGGCTGCTCGGGTTCCACTGAATGTAAATGCGTCGTGGACCGTTACACGTCACCGTTGATCGACGGCCTCTTTTCCGGTGGTTCGGCACACGTTTCAACGGACACGTTTGTTAGACCCCAAGACAAAGAGTGGGATGACATAAAGCTGGATGAGCTCTTCCAAGCGGTTCTCCAAGGTTGTGAGCATGCCTTTACCAACGAAATCGAAGGCGAGACAAACTTCGACCTTTTCAAGAGATACTTCGAGATATTGACACGGGAATACGTCAGCAGTGACCGAGTACGGGTCATGAACTATGCAAACACTCTTCTCCTTTCTCTCTTTGGAATTGACTCGAAAACTGGTGTTAAGAGGGGCATTGAAGATGTGGACGATTACGTCAGCAAGACGAAATGCGTCAGACATCTCAATACTTTACTTACTAGGGCAGAGGATGTCGTAAAGACTGAGGAATTACCTCCATATCGGGTGGAAAGTGTTGATGTAGAACCAATACCAGGAAAGAGTTTATATTTCTTTCACGAGAGGGCTACCATTCCCATCCCGTTCGATTGGTTTTGGAAGTGCGTGGTGATGGCGGTAGATGAGACGGAGGGTGGTGTACAGCGAAACTGGTTTGAACTCATGACAGCCCCGGGGGCGAGTGATAATTTGGTGTGTACAAATATGAATACGGAAAACAATGAAAGAATGAGGTTACGAGAGCATCTAAGAACTACTGACAAGATCTATGAAATGCTCTCAGGTGACGGTGGCACTGACAATTTCATTGGGGATATTGATCAGGTAGTAAGTGTTGCTCTCGACGAGCTTCAGATTACGATGCTACCCAATATATTCTGTGCGAGATGTGACAATGATAAGAGATTAAATAGCATGGACAGGAAGAAATTGTATCACGTGAATACATCGTGGATAAAGACTGGATTTGATCTTACATCAACTGTCAGTGAGATGGTAATAACTCAACCAGAAAGCCCTAAAGAAATTTACTCAATGTATCGATATGTGTATGAACAGTTGCTTGGAAGTTTAACACCTGACAGAAGAGAAACAGTGAGTATGCTTCGGGAACTGAACAGGATAAGTGGGGTAACTTTGGATGAAGAAGTTGACACAGATACCAGCTTTCTGCCAGTTTACGTCTTCAATCGATTACAGGAATATTTCGAAACCCATGATGGCATATACCAAGATAACACGTACAATATTAAAGCGACGGAATGTGCCGATATTGAGACTGAGTTATCGGGTACATATCTTAAAGCGAGTAGTAGTAAATGCACCGGTAAATTCAAAGAACTAAACTACTATGAATTTGAATTCGTCGACGGTGTGACCAAGTACTTCGATAACGTTCAACAGACCCGCAAATACCTGACCCTAGAGCAGGCGAAGTATGAGATATTCAAAATTGTTCAACGGGAAATCTTCAACACGGATAACCTTCGCAATTTTGTTCTCAGGGATGACGGTTTAAAGGATCTAATGATGCCCCTGAACCCATCTACCCTGGAAACATTGAATCTGGTGCTGGAAACAAATTCCGAGTGGAACGAATGGATGACAGAGAAAGATTTTACGTGTCGTGACGGTGAAGAAATTGAATCGTCTGAAACGAATATGGCGCATAAACGTCTCAGATCATGTGTAGAAGCGTTGACGGAGGAGATCGGTTGGAAGGTTGATGAAAGGGTGAAGTTGGAGGTGGGTAAGTCATTACTTACAGGTTCTTTCTTCCCCTCATTTTCAGAGCCGATTTCACAGACTTATCTCGACGATCTGAGTTCTGAGGCGATCAGTGAAAATGCCCCGGCAAAATATAGAATGTGCTACAAAGACATGCGTAATGGAGACTACAATATCATGAACCCGCTCTGGGCTGGAAACTTCGACGTCACGTCTTGTCCGGATGGCGTGGCATGTGGATGTGATACAATGCTTCAGTATGATTGGTCCGGGGGAAATACACGGGTTGTGGACACGAGGTGTGGCAGTACACTGAGTCAGTGTCAGGAACAGTTTCCTCGATTCTATCGGATGTTGTACGAACAGACCCCGGATCACTGCGCAAATTTGGGACGGACTCTATCAGCGGTTGGTATGCGTCGGGAGGGAAGTCTCGGTGATGACGAGACTCCTCTCTGTCGGCGTACGGTGCCAACGACCGAATGCACTGGGCGGTTTGGATCGTTACATGGTCATCAGGGAAAAACAGTGGACGATTTATATTCACCCACTGACGAGAGACTAGATCACCAGGAAGGGCTGTTCGTTTCTACTAACTCCATTTTTCGCCGGAGGCATACAGACCGATTTACTCCCAGTGTCCTCCCGGTTACAATGGGTATTTTGAAATCGGATATCGGAGGCCATGGTCTGGAATTTGGAATCGGGAGTGACGGGAATATGCATTTAGATTGCGTTCATCTCAGTAGCAACCACACAGGATGTGGGAATAATGAGAACGAGTTTCTACCCGGCACTCACAATTGGCTCTCGGAGATCGAAAACCTCTGGAGCTGGCGTCATAGTGCCTACAAGAATGAATGGGATCCGGATATGGAGAGAGGCTCTTCAGTGTCGTGGAAGTGTCCCTTGCAGTGGTGGTCTGCATTCAGCAACAGCTCAAAATCCTTTGCTGTACGCACTCCCATGGTTCGGCGTAACCGGGTACGCTTCGAGCACATCACGGGTACGGAATATAATAACGTCCATCCGGTGGTGCAATCGTTGATAAAACTACCAAATCTGCGACCTGCACGCTTTATGTCTGACAATAGAGCATGCATGGACGAAACGTGTACGGGTACACTGGATGACGTCATAGCTGACATGTACGCGATGGCCAGTGGTACCTGGAAGCATGTTCAACTGGGGGGAACGTCGTCCAATAAGATCATTGACTGGCCTGAGACTCCATACATTCTTGACGACGATGAAAAGAACAGTTTTGGTGGGGACGTTGATGGGAGTGTGATTGACCGATTGCCAAGCTTTGCTATGACATACGAAGAAAGAGACTCGCCACTCTTGACAACTCCGAAGTCAGCGTCTGTGGAGCCAGCCGGTGTCTGTCACATGCGGCGGTTACCTCGCTTCGAGTTAGCGGATGAAAGCTCATGGACTGAAGACTGTTATCTGCAGATGTGTACGAGGGAGTCGGACGGTGTCAGGTGTAAGTATACCAATGGATCCGACGTCGGTTTTGTTACCTTTAATTACACTCTTGGACACGTTAACACCAGGAAAACTCCCCAGCGCCACATGCGATGTTCAGAGTGTGAAGATCACACTGGGCAGTTTCGGGGACGCGATATGAAACAATCGACTCTGACAACGGATATCATGAGTGTTGGTGAACCGATTTCTATCAAGACAGAGCGAATGGTCGCGCATTACTTGCGCTCCAAGGTTTGTCCTCACGCCCAAGAGGATGCTTGCTCGGAGCTAGACCTGATTTTCAAAAGTGACGACTGGAAATCGGGTCAATTTTTACATAAGCTGCTACATGCAGATGAAGACTCGGGTTTCTACAAGAACTGGGTTTCCGTTTCTACCAACGCTGCCACGTCGACACCTACCTCCGACGATGACCTATGGGAACGCAATTGGGTCTTCTGCGATCATAGTTCGCCTTCAGGCTGTACAGGGAGCATTAGTAAAAGTGACTGGTTGGATCCGAGCATACGTACTACGAAGTGCAAGGAGGCAGTCATCAATTCATCGCCACCTGACAGACCGGTGGAGTTTTGTCTGATTGACAGCAATACAGAGCAGTTATGCACGGCCGTCGCGGAGTGGAATCAGGAAATCCTTCGCATTCTATGCCAGGCAGCCGGCCTCCCCTCGTGTCCGGATCACGGATTCTTCTACAACCCAGCGTCGTACAGCGTCGAAAATCAGGAGTTTGCTTCGGACACTGTCGCGGAATTCTACACCTCGTTGGATCCCAACGCATGTCCGGCTGCTACCAACGACGATAATGACGACCTCGTGCAAATGCAGATTGAGTCTAATAATAATCTGCTGCATGAGTGTGCTAGTGTGTCAATACAACCCATCAGAGAAATCCTACAGTCTATTCGCGGAGCTGTATCGGCTATGTTCCGCATTCACTACTTCTACACGATGTTATTGCTTCAGGTATTGCAGATAGCGCTAGGATCCGTGATCGGCCCGTCTGGAACCTCCCTGGTATCCGCCGCGGTGGATCGTCTTGTTAAGTACGTTGGACTGTTGATGGAAAGCATTGCAAACTTTTTCCATCTCATCCTGGAAGCAGTTTGGACCATGCTTATCGAGCAGACGGGTTCCTTTGGCAAGTTCCTGCAGGGGTTGATAAGCTTGATGTGTAGGATCCTGAACTTTCTGAGAGTGGATATCTTATGTCCAATGATCAAGAAAATTTTGGTTCCCATCATCAAATTAATCGGAGATGCAGTCAAATTTTTTAACAGTGGCGCCGGAAATAGTATCAAGCGAGGGGCGGCGAGCCTGTTAGTTTTAGCCGACGATCACTTATGTGATTACACGGATTGTGACTTCAAATTTCTGTCGGAGGGAGACTATCATAACGGCGCCTTACCCGTCCCGACGCGGTGCTGGTCATCCTACCTTACGTATTATGGAGACACTGACTCCCTGAGTTGTTCCCGAGCGGACACCTGTCGCCGCAGTCTGACTGATAATACCAGAATTGTTTGTGCCCAGTGTCCGGTTGCAATGGATGGATACGACGATTACAAGTGCGAACCAATGACCAAACTCTGTACCTGCAACGTTCAGCGATACGTTCGCACCGAGTGTTCCATGAATGACGACTGCAACCAGGCTGGGGCGTCGTGTAACTATCTTCTTTCAGACTTGAGTCTCTCCACGGGGGTAACGTCGTGTGATGCGTGCCAGACACAGCGGGTATGTTATTTGGATGTGCTGACAGATCAGCGGTTCTGCGCCTGCGGACTATTGCCCTTGCGATTCTCCACGTGTAGTCAGAGTTACACTGGTAAAGCCATGATGCCGGGCTCGGACAAGCTCTGTCTATACCAACCAGACAGTAAATTCTTGAGTAGGAACACGTATTCGGCACAGTTTTCTGACTTGCTTTCAGTGCCGTGTATGGAGGTGGGAGACATATCGTCAGTGTACTGTACTAATATTATTGACCAGGGACAGCACATGTTGGTTGCGAAAAGTGTGATGGTGACTGGTCGTCGTCTTCTCGGTGTGGACGAGGATGGTGATATACCCAGCAACATAACGCGCAACGGACTGTGTCGGGACGCTATGCAGTCCACTACCTTGTCGGAGACGCGACTGGAATGCGAGGCTGCAATCAGAGACAGTGTGACAACGGTCAGACGTCTGGGACTCCACAACATCACCAGTGAGTGTGTCTTCTGTAGCGTCCAGGATCTGTGGCATGAAGTCGCGGAAAATCCGAGGTTTGTGTCCCATCTCCAGAAAAATCCAGGCCTTGTCCTTCAGATTCTGAGTCGGTATGGACCGGGTCGACGGGTGGTGGATATAATTTGGTCTGGAATGCGGTGGGTTGAGGTGGTGTTCTACGGTTTTTTTATTGAGACAAACGTAGTCAATATATCCGCATTCAACGTCACCAAGCTCGAAAACGTGATTGCAAACATATCGGCTCCGTCATCCCGTCGACTGCTTGGTCTCCAGGAAATTGCAGATAAAATTGAACTCAATTTCAATCAGGTGAACGATCTACACATGGAATATGCCACACAGCTCTCCACGGGATACGACTATAACTATGACACGCAAGGAACGTCCGGCGATCACTGGAGGGATCAATGGCCACCGTCATTCGAGTATCCCAAAGACGAGCAGTGTCAGCCTCTCTTTGACGTTCTGGAGATTCTCAAGGAATCGCTCGACGACACCGCTCAATCGTATACACATCGGCACCTTCAAAAAACGCCAGGCAGGAGTATTCGCGAATCGTGGCCTACCATCACTAATTATTCCACAACAGGGGTCAATCGGAGTAAGTATGAGGAAACACTTCCGACAAACGTAGTTGAGAAGTGGTTTGTGAGGATCCTGCGGGAAATTCTGTACGTTTTCGAGATAGGTCCCTCGCAAATTCAAAACATATACCGTTCGTCACTGGAAGAGCTTCGACGATTTGCCACTTGTGACTTTCAGGCGATGCAGACATGCTCTCGCTTCAACGTGAAGCTGATACATGGACTGGTAATCATGACGATTTACTTTTCTCTGTGGTTTCTCTTTTGGAACTCAGTACGGATGCCCATGGTTCTAATGATTACCGCTCCGTTGTTTGTTGTTCTTCTCCTGTACCTGTGTTATGGTTACTCACCGGTGTGTGGTCCAATCATTCCCGTATGTATGGTAGAGGATATCCAAGAAACACTTCGCTTCTTCCTGCCCAAATTTTTCGTCCTGCCCAGGTCTCTGATTCACGATAAAGCGGAATGCGGCGCAAACGAATTGAAGCCCACCGCAGCGTGTATCAAAAACTGCTCTATGGACCCCTTTGAATACGACTCGTGGGAGTCTGTGTTTTCCTGGGGCCTGGTTGAAATCGGTGGGCCGATTGCCAACTACACCAAGAGAAACCTGGATTCCGTTCCTTTTATTGATCATTCATCTCTACACCGGATGATTAACCGAAAGGAGCAGATCATCATCCACGGCGACGACGACTTGCTGGTAGCGCAAAGAATCTGCGCGTTTCTCAACTCGTATCTCCTAATCCCATATGTCCTGATTGTATTTCTGCTGCTGTCGAGTTTGTTTGCTGTTGCGAATGTTATACCCACCTTGCTATCGCCTATCATACAAGTTATAAACCAGCTTTATGTAGCTATTTTTACTAAATAGAACTCAAAAAAAATAAAGTAACCGATGCATAATTTGTCTTGATTGCGCATGCAATGTCCTCGTGTGACCCTCCCCACTGGGAAACCAACAAGCGCCGGAATGCAATTTCTTCCGAACACACAACGCGGAAACCAAAAAAAATCAGAGCTATCAACGACAACCAGGAGGGGTTGAAGCATATCACGAACGTGGTGAGTAATCACATCAATAAGGGCACGAAGACGGATTGTGATGACTGCGACATCAGCTCGCTTCTGGACACCGTCCCTTTCGTGAAAATGCTAGCAGACGTGAATGTTGATGCCGACAGCCCGCATGTCCCACTGGTTTCCCGTCTTTACGAGGAGACGTTTATGCGGCAGTGCATTGCCGACTCTGAAACCCCATGCGTCATGGGGGCCCAGTGTGAGTGCATGGTCATTGATCCCAATCAACCCTTTGTCGGGACTTCCTTCATCATACCCTCTGAATCGACCCCCAACAACGGAATGTGTCTTCTCTGTCTGCGCAAGACCACGCAGATGCTATTCTACAAGACTATTCACAGTGGACATGCCGTAAAGGCGGTTATCCAAAAGTACGGAAATATCTGCAATGAACCTGGTGAGTATCACGCGTCCGCCATGTTGATCTGCCCGCCCAACGGACCGGTGCACTGTATGCCAATGCCAATCGTTGGACACCAACGCAATAAGTATACAGTGGTCAACAAAGCCGGTATTCTGTGGATACAGCAGCATAACGTCCTATACGAGGATTTTATTTGAGCCCCGTCACCTCGTCCGTTAAGCACAAGATATGTCATATCTTTCCTAACGAATTTGTCGATTGCGATGTGATGGGGCTACCTTTCAATAACGACTTTATATTTTTCGAAAATGAGATTACCGTGCATATACAATCACTGTATGAAGCCATGAATCGGGAGGGACAGGACATACAAGTGGAGATCGATCGATATTGGGTTGCGCTGATGATGACGTATGTTGAAAGTCCTCTTTTAGACGCGTTACCATGGCAAGCCTTCATATTGAATCCAGGTGATGTACTTGTTCACGATTTGCTGCCGGACATTGGCAAGCATATTCGAATGCTCTCCATGCGCGACGAAAACAGCGATGTAATGTGTCGGATGATCCAGTATAGTCTGCCGTATATTAAACACAACCGTCTGACGTTTGCCAAGTTTGGGGAGGTGAATGCGATGCTTCTCGTCAATCTCATCCAGATTCTGTTGGCAATGTGCCTGGGTCTGCACAGTAACACCTGCAAGAAACCCGTATGGCGTCTCAGGTTTCGGATCATATCGTACATCTACATACTCTTCACGACGGGGAGTTCGTACGATTTGTACTTATTCTGTACCAACAACTTGAACTTGATCCGCATCGCGTTGGTTGAATATTTTGTATATTATGTGCAGAGATTTATGCCGTGTGAATACGATATGCTCCAAAATCTGTTTGGGATGCAGGCCAACGTCGAGGGCGTGTGCACTCAATTTCAACTCAACATAAACTCCTTTCGCAGCAATCACATGCAGACGGACATTTTGCTGTGGAAGGATCTCAATGCTAAAGCTCACGTCATAATTGAGAAATGTAACCGGATATGCAAGGGGAAGCCAAGAATGATGAGCCGCCGAAATAAGTTTAAGGACCCGTATTCCGTAATGGAAAATAACTCCATCAAGATGGCGCTTGCAATGACATCCGTGGAGCCGATTGCTCTCGCCCGCTACCAGAATGTTACTTTGAACATCAATGCTCTCAGCATGATTGACTTGATTCGCGACAGCATTAAGATCCACGTCTTGCCGCAAAATATAGTGCAGGATCAATGCCTGAAACTTCACCGGGCCCTCCACCGCGACACCGTTGTCTACTCCCATAGCGTTTTCTTGTACCAGTGTCTTCGCTGTCGGTCACATGTGAACACAGCAAAGAGCAACAGCCGACTCCGGACGGATTCCAATGGTTGCGTCTCTTGCTGCATCTGTTCAAGTCATGAATCGGTTGTCAAAATCAATGTGCTTGGCCGTATTGTGGAAATATTTGATCAAAAGTTTTACTACTGCCAGTTTTGTCTGGGGGTGCACCAGTGGACAGGAAAGGGGCAGGAGTTCACGAGGTGCTGTATGCTGCCAGCCAAGACGAAACCCCACTTGAAGCAGTGCAGGCTCTGTCAGCGTGTGCACAACCTGCAGGAGATGAGTGTCCTCAATGACGGTCTTGGGATACGCCAAAACTTCTATTTGTGTGGGCGACACATGCCGCTGGCACACCAACAGAATCTGATTTATAACTTTGAAACTCTAAACAAAAGCATCGAGTATAAGATGAAACATTTCAATTATATTTAAGCATCTTTTTCGGTCTGAAAATGAAAGATACTGAAATGAATCTCAATCCGTGTCATATCTGTCGCTTAACGGGCGGTGGTAGTGAAATCGTAGACGGTATCAACTCATACATCGTTGACAACGTAGGGAGTGTGCAAATGCATGAAATTATCCAACAGGTTCACGACGTATTGAAGGACGAAGACCTCGAGATGTCCCATGAAGAAATACAAAATCATATCATGCACCATGTCAAGAACCAAAAAGTCATTATGAACACCGTATTGAGTGATCTTCTGGCCATGTCTCATGTCACCAAGAAAGCAAGTGTAGTGGAATGCGAGGAAACGGGTACAAAGATGGTCGATAACAAGATGATGACAACCTATCTGAAAATAGTTGACCAGATTATTACAGTGTATCGAATGGACAGTATGAAGGACCCGAAAACATAAAAAATAGAATTAGTTCGATGACTCTGCGCTTCGCAACTGACTAGTACGGCATGCAGAGCAATTTACTAGACGAGGAATATGCGAGCATACTCGAATCCCTGTTTGAGGAATTTTTCGACGACGTCAACATCAAGCGTACCATGGGTCTTTTTTTCAATCGCGTAAATAACAGCATTGTGGAGTGTATAAGCTCCGTGTTGACATGTTTATGTTCTGAGGTGGTCAATCTGAACTTCACCGAGCACGGCTTCTGTCCTTACAAGAATGAGCCGTTTCTGATGATACCGTACGAGAAAATGAACAAACGACAGCTCGAGATTATTAGAAAAGCTCTCGTCCACCTGGACACAAAGAAACACTTCATTTCATGTTCGCAGATGGGGATGGGCGCAAGCATTTTTATACTCGAGAACAGCCTGTTCCAGCGACGATTAGACGTTTCGCTGGTCATGCTGGGTCTATATCAGCTAATCAGTACCAGCAAGAGCTCGATACATAACAAGGCTGACGTATACAGTGTCATGATTCAGCGTCTTCTGAAGAGCGTGACTGTGAGTCCTGAATGTGTGCTGAAGGGGCGCATGTTGTGTAAAGAGTATGATAATGCTCAAATTCCGTAAACTAGTATTCGAGGTGATTTAAGAATACCAGTGTTGCGGATAGATGATATTCGTCAGGTCTCCTCCGTGGGTGGTTAAGCTGATTATACTGCTCGCGCACGTTCTGAAACGGAATGACGAAACCTCTACACCTCATGGCGTCGACGTGAAAGTATTCTTGATTGCCGCCGTGTACACTGTCACTTCGCTGATACCATCACTCGTGTATTCCGTTCGCAATCGGCAGTTGACAACCGAGTACACGCAACTGACGCTATTCATGATCTGCAACATCTACATTCTTCTATGTTTGGCTTTGAAGGACAAGGCCATATCGAGACATGTGTTGATCTTGCTCCAGTTTACTTTATTGCATGTATTTTACTCTCAGTATACATTTCTCGTGGCAAAACCGTACGCCATACATTTCTCTACCGTATACTCTTATCTGAATCTGGCAATGGCTTTTGGAACAGTGACGGTGCTTGCCTTCCACGCAAATTCCTTTCAGATGGAGAAACAGGACGCCGTCGTCCTCATCGTAGCCATGTTTGCTGGAGAAATTCTCGGATGTTTGGCATATGTGCAGTACATTCTGATAAAGTCCGTTTCGGAGGTGTACGAGAATTTAATGAACTCAATCTTTGTTTTCTAGGTGTAATTCCATAGAGTAAAGTTCAATGATCTGCTTGTATGTCATCATCGGGTTAATGGCAGAGGCGTCACTCACATTGTACCGCTTAGCTCTGATGTGTTGGATGGCTTGTTTGTGTATGGTCGTGTCAACGTCCACCGACTCGATGGGCAAAAACCGGATATCCGGGTCTCCTGGATAGTATGACATATAGCTCCTGAAAAAGTTTCCGAATAGCTCGTACATTGCCTGTGTCTTATCAGCGTCGAGATCCTTTCCCAAGTTGTCCTCGTCCATGATCTCTACACGATGCTCGTGAAACGCGGCGTTGGCACGATTGAGGTCTAGCAAAACCTGCATCTTACTCTGTTGCTTCTCTGATGCTTTCAAGTCAGAGTCAATTTCATTCCAACACTGAATGATAGAGCATGATATAGCTTGCGATAGAAGATCATGCGAAGAGCAGCTGGCATCCTCATAGTCGGCCCCCCTGCATACCATAATTGGCATGGGTGGAAAGGGGAGATTGACCATGATCATCGACACTACAGCATCAAGGTTGTCGCTTGAGTCCATTGCACGTGGTCTCTTTCAGATCGTATCCGAGTAAGTTACTATTTTTTTCCGTATTGTACCCGTGTGCATCGTCGGAGTCATACCGCGTCATATAAATGCGGCTCGTGAAATACAGCGCGGGCGCGTTCACTCCAGTTTTTTTCGGGACACGGGGACATATTAGCGCGTCGACCTTTGAGTCGGAGATGGGTAAATTCACCGACGCCAACGGTAAAATTTCGTCCCTCTGTGTAGACTTTTGCGGTCAGTATTTACCCCTTCTGCATCGAGAGGACATACGCATAACGGCACAGCTTCTTGCCTCCTACTACAATGACGACGTGAATGCTCAAACTCAGGTATTGCCCATAGAAAAGAGCGTGTATTATAAGTAGAATGGACAAGTGGTTAGAGAGTATTGGTACCAGGACGCCGCCGGAATCTCTCGAACGGGACGTGGTTATGCTCCTGAAAAAGAACAAGAAACTTGAAAAGTACATATCAGGAATAGACTCGTGTAATCTCACTGTCATGCATATTGCATTGCTGACGTATCTGGCAAACGACGGTGTTGTCATCATGACGTCAGCGGACAACAGTGAGACAGAGGCAATACATTTAGAAAACTCGATCGCCGAAGATGAATTAGAAATATGTTTCAAACAATGCCAAACGAACTTGACGGAAGAACTCGCGCAATTCGAGAACGAACTAAAATTACTGACAGTCGATGACTCAGGAGATTGAGGTTCACGTGAAGAAGGTGGAAGAAGAAATGGACGACAGCGACTTACTTGACGAGGAGTCATCTGAAGACGAACTCATGAACGAGGATTTGGGCGTGAGTGTCTTTGAACACGGCTGTGAGCATGGCGATTATGCTTGGTGATGCGAATATTTCCTTTAGTCTTGCATGTAAAATATATATCATTTGTAGTGAAACAAGTAATGAATTTCATTTCAACCAAGTTTCGTCCCGTGTACATCAGCCGGCGACAAGCACCGGAAGTTGAATTCCGTGACGTGGACGAGTTCACAACTTGCCAATCTGAGTTTGTCAGTAGCTACAGTAAGTTGATCACTGATGTATTTCAACGAGCTTTCGACTGTCCCCAGGGAAATACCCGCCTTGTTTGGACCGATCGTGATATGATCTTGTATGGGATGGCCGAATTTCCCAGACTCAACACTGGCGGGGTCAATATTATGCTTCAATTCACCAAGGGTCGGGGGATAGGGTGGTGCATAGCCGCCAGTGCTTGGATGGCTGACATGGTGACCGCGGGGTGTCGTGGACATGCACGTGCTCTCATGGACTGGCCGGTAAATACCCCGGAAATGAATGACATTTACAGTCGGACTCTCCGACAGGAGATGCTGTCTGGCATGTACGATAACCTCGGAATATTCGACCACATATTCGATGCGTCATTCGTAGGGATCAGTCACCCAGCAACGGGGGTCGTCACCACATATCTCCGGGGAAAATGGCGCGAAATCATGCTTGCCTTCTCTATGATCACACATGATCGCCTATGCCAATTGCAGTCCTGCCACGCTCTTGACCCGTTTGTCGTGCGCATGATTCTGGAATTCGTCGTTCGCGACAGTAATCTTGAGTTTCCACACTCTTGTGTATTTGAGTAGGAAACGATGAGTCTTCTCAAATACGATCTCAAATTCGAGGTGTTTTGGGCTCCATGAGCTCTTTTTTTTGCAACATTTTAGCCGTGTCTGCGTCGAGTTTGGATTCCAGGCACGAGATGTCTCAAACGTTGGAATCTGAGATTGAGAATGCGATGGAGCAGGAAGCCGACGCTCCTGCTGCCAAGGAACGTAAGCCGCGGCGCAGCGGGCCCGGCAAGCCCAGGGCCGAGGCGCGTCCATACAAGAAGTATGACATTGAGAACCTACAGGGCAAGATTACAAAAATGAGGAAGCAGGTGGAGCTGCAGCGCTCCAAACTCCTTCTTCTTGAGGACAAGCTGGAAAAGCACGAGAAGGAAGTGTCGTTGCGCGGGGATGAGAAAGTTTAGTGATAGATGGCATTCATTTTGAACCCTCATGGGTAATACAGAGTCTTGAAAAAAAAGTATCTACTCAAAGTCTTCAGCCTCGAAGCAGAGCGCGGGACGCTTCCGCTTCTGCCCACCGCTCGCCCCGCGATTCTCAGTGCGCAGCTCCACTGTCATGAGACACTTTTCGTTGTCATTCTCGGATAGTTTCAGCCTAAACTGGTCCATGGTGTCGGTCCCGAGCATGTGCATGCGAATGCGGAAAAAGGGGCCGGCCGCGTTGCGATCCAGAAGACTGCGCGTGTCCGGTAGACTCGTGCTATTCATGGATTGAACGATATTGGTCTTGATCGAGAACGCGATGGAATTCTTGCATTGCTTGGGGTCCGTGGCTGCTCCCCATGTGTCCCCCTTCCACCATAGCAAAACGTCCTCTCCGGCTATCCACGACATCCAGATCTTCTTGTCAATCCCAGCAGCGTCCACCTGCACCACTGTTTTGGACAGGTCAACGTTGTTGAAGTCGATGTTTGAAAGCACGTCGATCCCAAACATGGTGTTGTAATTGATGTCGATTCCAATGATCTTGTCCGAATATTTATCGAGGCTCGTGTCCATGACGAAGCTGTCCTCCTGGTTCGGAGTTTTGCAGAACATGCGGACGGACCCCGTAGAGATGGCCATATTCAGAAACTTGATGCGCTGATCAAGGTCCGCACTTGGAAGAATATCGTCGAGGACCATGGGTTCGAGCAAAGCTTCTTTGATGGCTTCATTCGGCTCGCATGCCAGGATGGCGTCGCCTTCTTTCATCACGAAAGCTGTCTTGTCCACCGCGAACTGGTAGTACGTCGAGTTCATGCGCGAGTCGATGTTTTCGCGAATGCTGAAGTTCAACTCGGTGGAGTTTGCAGCACGGAACTCCGATGCAGACGCGGGGAGCTTGAACATCATTTTCTGCCACATCGACGGAGCTGATGCAACCTTCATCTTTCGTAACTTGATCAGGCGACCCTTGATGGCCTGCTCGCAGTTGGACGACCCCAACTGCATGTAGACAATGCTGTACGGAGGAAGCACGCTAGAGTCCACGCTGCCCACGACGAAGTCCTTTTCAAATACGTCCGACCTCACAAACTGTGTGAGACACATACCAGGAACAAGGACCGCAGTGACGTTTGCGTCGACAATCTCGTCGGCACTGAACACGCTCACGCGCTCCCCTCGGTCCTTGTTTGTTTTGCCCTTCTGGTAACTAAAGAAGCGGGTCTTGCCATCCTCCGACATCTCGTACAACTTCTTGCTTACCTCCTTCTCCGCGCCCTTCTTGCTGGCGGTGTACGGAACACTGCTGAAGCCGGGCCCACCAACCATCAACACCATGAACTTCATCGAGTACCATCCACGCCCTCCCTCGAGGGAGTTGAATCCATCCAGCGACAGTGGGGTGTCGTTGAGCGTCATCGCCATGATCTCGACATCAGGGTTTCGCCTGGTGATTTCAGAACCAACGCTGGGCGCGCCAACGGAAATGGGTGCAAACAGCGTGTTCATGACAGCAACGTGCTCATCGAGACCGTGCTCGTCCTGCATCTTCGTGTGTGTACGGGGTGTCTCAAACTCGATCGAGGACAATGTATTTTTTAATGAGATTCAAGGGTGTTCGTGCATGCATCGGCGCGGTATCTCAAACTCTTCCGGCGATCATCTATGGCCCGTACATCCACGGCATGCACCGCGCTGCATTGATCTGCTTTGCGTACAGGTGACATAGCAACTGTTCGTTCAAGATCGCATCGTTCAGGAACTGCAAGCACTGTGCATCCGTCACCCGCTTCTGGCAGACCTCGTCCATCAGCAATGGAAGAACGTCGAGGCGTGCATGCTGCATGGATAATGCCTTCTGCAGCCTCTCAACCTCGCTCCGTCGCGCTTCCAGATCGCTCGGCGGCATCGCGCCGGCCGTGCACGCGTCCGCGTTCATCCGCAGTCTGTAAGCGCGCAGCCCGCGCGATTCGGCGTCGAGCATGAGCAAGGGTTTGTGAGCGCGGATTGAGGAACCAAACGTGAGTTCTGCTGGTTTGAGATAGTCTGGTACTCTCAAAAAGCTCTGGCCAGTAGTAAAACGATAGTTTGAGATACCCCCCGTGAATTCTGGTACTTAAGCATTCACCAGAATCCACCAGGGTCGTATCTTTCTTGGTACTCTTTTCGTAATAAACCACCGGAACGTATGGCTTTACTTTAAAGCAAGTCTCTTCATTTGTTTTCTTGTACCCTGTTACTAGCATTACTTTAAATTTGTACCAGGAAATCCTGGTACACTTTTCCGGGCGATTCTCAGGATGCCCACCCCTGATTTCTTGGAATATATTATATTATATTATATTAAATAATATATTCAAGAACATCCCAATTATATTCAAGAACATCACTTACTCATACTCACCCTTACTTACTTACCCTTACTTACCCTTACTTACCCTTACTTACCCTTACTTACCCTTACTTACCCTTACTTACCCTTACTTACCCTTACTTACCCTTACTTAC
>MDSX01027842.1_pt1 | contig 26854 bp, 26 predicted proteins | sample 811141 | NCBI WGS metagenome assembly MDSX01 (sample SAMN05326642, study PRJNA326480) | marine metagenome | isolation source: seawater | place: Atlantic Ocean: South East | collected 2010
ACGTAATATCTACAATTTATTGAGAAAGATCGTTTTTCATAGCCTTCTGAAGCAGAAATAATAAGACTAAAAGTAAAAAACAAATAAAAGATAACATGGTTAGTGAAATAGAAAAACCACCACTCAAATCATGCAATAATCCAATTACCAGAGGGCCTGTCACACCACCAATTTCTGCTGCAGTAAAAAATAATCCTCCTGCAGTACCTGCGCGTTTAGGCCCTACATTAGGTATTTCAACTAACATCAAAAGTGCCACAGTCATCATGGCTCCCCTTGCTAAACCTTGCAGACAGAGACCAAAAGCGAGCTGGAGCCCAGGTGCAGTGTGTAACAAAATAGTGGCTCCCCCAGCACAAACGATAAGTAATCCCATCACTAACATTCTTCTTTCGGCTGTGGCCAACCGTGGTATTAATAATGCGCTCATGATACTTACAGTCGTTGGTATTGCTGCCCAATAGCCAGCCTCAGCAAAACTTAGGCCTTTTGAGCGAATTATTTCGGGAAGCCAGTTATTCAGTCCATGGTTAAAGAAAAAGATTCCAACACTCATGGCCAAAACGATTTGCACGCTGCGGATAGAGGCTAAGTTACGAAATGTTTCCCCTACAGGGCTGGTGGATGCAGCTTGCATAGTGGACTCAACTAAATGGCCCAGTTGGTTGGATGATAATAGTAACCAGATACAGCCACTAGATATGGTAAATAAAGCATAGGCGCCAATCACGGATCTCCAGCTATAATCAAAAATTGGGAATAAGAAGCTGTTTGTAATAGAAAGAGCCACAACGGCCCCAACTCCAGGGCCAGTTATATATATTCCCATGGCCAATCCTCGATCTTTGCCCTCGAATAAAAAAGCAATCAACTTTGGCGCGCCAATAGAAATTAGGGGACCACCTAGACCAAATACTGCTACGGCTAGGATCATAATTAAATAAGTATCAGAAAAGGACCTTAGAAACCCAGACAATGCCATTATGGCAGCAGCCACAAATAGAGCTTTACGAGGGCCGATACGATCTAGGAGCATGCCACATGGTAGTGCTGACAAAATATACACAAACGGCCACGCACCCAGTACGGCCCCCATAGCTCCGTAGCTAATTTCCAAATCGCTACAAATAGCCGGGACCAACGGAGCCATAGCCGCAACTGTTAGTCCAAAACTAAAATAAATTAGCCAAACACCTGCCAAAATAAGCCAACGGAGTGGGTTTTGCTCGATCCCATCAACAGCTTGGTTTTCTTCATTAATCACAAAGATATAGCCTTATGGGTTAAGTAACAGAGATAAATTGCTTTTAAAAAACGATATACTTTATTCCGCGGTAATATTACTAATTATCTACAAGTATCAGCATAAAATAAAAATGCATATTAGTTTGCAGTCAACGTTTGGAGGAGAGTTCAGTGCAGTATCTACATACAATGGTTCGTATCAGCAACGTGGAAGAGTCGCTAGACTTTTATTGCGATAAACTTGGGATGGTAGAAGTTAGAAGAACTGAAAGTGAGGCCGGTCGTTATACTAATATTTTTCTTAGCGCATCAGACGATTTAGAGTCTGCTAAAGCTGGCTGGGCACCTACGCTTGAATTAACATTTAACTGGGACCCCGAGGAGTACTCTGGGGGTAGAAATTTTGGTCACTTAGCATATCAGGTGGATAACATTTATGAAATTTGCAAGTCTTTAAAAGATAGTGGTGTCATTATTAATCGCCCGCCAAAAGAAGGCCGTATGGCATTTGTTAGGTCTCCTGATGGTGTTTCAATTGAACTATTGCAGAAAGGTGAAGCATTAGAGATTAAAGAGCCTTGGGTAAGCATGGAAAATACTGGCTCATGGTAAACTTCAGTTACAAAATCTAATAGAGGAGAGGGAAATTGGCTAACCAGACGATTATTCCAGAGATAGAAGCTAACCATGAAAGCATGACTGCCTGGCGCCGCGATATACACGCCAACCCAGAATTAGGTTTTGAAGAGTATAGAACCTCCGCGATGGTTGCCGAAAAGCTTAAGTCATGGGGGCTTGAGGTGCACCAAGGCCTGGGAAAGACGGGGGTTATTGGAACTTTGCGGGTTGGTAATGATACGCGCAGTATCGGACTACGAGCTGATATGGATGCTCTTCCCATGTTGGAAAACAATACTTTTTCGCACAAATCCACTAATCCAAATGTAATGCATGCCTGTGGGCATGATGGTCACACCACCATGTTGCTTGGGGCAGCAAAATATCTTGCCGAATCTAAAAATTTTGAGGGCTGCGTACATTTTATTTTTCAACCTGGTGAAGAGGGAGTGGGTGGCGCCAAGGCAATGGTTGAGGATGGATTGTTTGATCAATTTCCATGTGACTCAGTTTATGGGATGCATAACAGGCCTGGCATGGCGATTGGTAAGTTTGGCATGCGTTCTGGAGCTGCAATGGCAGGAGGTGCGCTCTTTGATATAATAGTGCGAGGTAATGGCGCTCATGGTGCACGGCCAGAATCAGGTATAGACCCTGTGATTATTGCAGCGCATATTGCAACCGCGGCACAAACTATCGTTTCTCGGAACACAAACCCCCAAGAAACAGCGGTTCTCTCAATTACTCAGATCCAATCGGGAGAGGCTTACAATGTCATACCTCATACAGCCCATATGAAAGGAACAGCAAGAACTTTCTCAAATGAGATTATGAGCCTAATTGAGACAAATATTACAAAGCTTGCAAAAAGTGTTGCGGAAGGACTTGGGGCGATTGCCGAAGTGGATTTCCGAATCACCTTCCCACCTCTAATAAATTCTGAAGATGAAATTAATTTTGCCGGTGATGTGGCCGCAGCGCTCGTCGGTGAGGAAAACGTAAATCGAAACAGCAATCGGGTGATGGGGTCGGAAGATTTTGCTTACATGTCAAATTTGATCCCGGGTGGATATGTGACTATTGGTCAGGGTGACGGTAAATGGGATTGTGAAGTCCATAACCCTCACTATGATTTTAACGATGAAGTTTTACCTTTAGGTGCTAGCTACTGGGCTAAGCTTGTAGAAACAAAACTTGCTAAAGAAAAATGAGTATTAACTGTATGCAAAGAATTCTGAAAATATAGTTCGATATTAAGCGATTTTGAATAATAGTGGGTTGGGGATTGTCGTGTTTGTTGTAACAGTTGATTTTTTGATCAAAACTAATCTGATCGAGCAGTTTAGGCCATTGATGTTGGAAAATGCGCGATTGTCTATCGAATTGGAGCTAGGTTGTAAGCAATTTGATGTTTGCTTTAATTCGGAAACGCCGGAGGAATGTTTTTTGTATGAAGTTTATGACGATAAAAGTGCTTTTGATACGCATCTCTTAATGCCACATTTTAAGGAGTTTGATTCTAAGGTTGCAAAAATGTTGGATAATAAAGCTGTCAAACTTTTCAGCTTAGTACAAGGAAAAGCATTGCAATCTTAAATTAATTAGATTTATCAGGGCTTAACTACTCAGTTGAATTCCAGTATGTTAGGTTTATTTTACACGACACACGGTGAATTGGATAAAATAATGGAAGCGGCTATTCAGAGTTTTCTTACTGGCATCCCCTTTCTTCTGTCACATTTTGGCGTAACAGTTCTGATGCTGGTGGTTGGGGTTTTTGTGTATATGTGGATTACATCACACGATGAAAGAGCTCTAATAAGGGAAGGAAACACAGCTGCAGCTGTTTCACTTGCTGGAGCTGTTTTAGGGCTGGCTATTCCTTTAGCCTTTTGTATGGCAAGTAGCGTAAATATCTTTGATATTGTTATTTGGGGGGTTGTAACTTTAGTGATCCAACTTGGCACCTTCAAGATAATAGATATCTGGCTTAAAGATCTTTCTAAACGAATTGAAGAGGGGCAGATTGGTACAGCGATTTTATTAGTCTCCGTTAAGCTTGCCGTTGCATCTATTAATGCCGCCGCAGTATCTGGTTAAGGATGGTAAAACATTTTTGATGTCTATAAAAAATAAAATAATCTAAAACGATGGTATTACTTTCCAAATCTCAGTAACACACATTGGATGTTGCTCGAGATGAGTTGGGGTTTGAACCGAATATTGGAAGAGTTTTTCTACTCCTTTTTTAGGGAAATACGGTCGTCCAGGGTCTCCGATCAAAACCAGCCTACCTGCGTTAGCATGACTTTGAAGGTATTTTAAAATTTCATTAGACATTGGTTGCTCATAGAAAACATCGCCAGCTAAAATAATGTCCCATGTTTTCCAGCTAAAACTATCTGGTTTAGGTAAGTCCTGCTCAATAATCTGAGAATATCCACTTAAATTATTTGCTTTCAAATTAAGACGAATAGATTCAGCCGCAAAAGGGTCTATTTCCTTAAAATCAACCCTAGAAGCTAAAGATAAAAGCGCGGATAGACCAACAATTCCACTACCTGCTCCAATATCTAGTACAGCTTTTCCTTTCACCAACTTCGGATTATCCAAGATGTAACGCGCTAGAGCTTGCCCTCCTGCCCATGCGAACGCCCAAAAAGGTAACGGAAGGTTTATATTTTTCATCTCTGATTCTGTCATTTGCCATAACGTTGTAGCATCGTTTGCCAAATGTAATTTCAGCTCTGGGACTAAAGGAGGTGAGGTTAGTATAGTATTTTTTTGAATGAAGCAGTCATAAGCTGTTGTCATATCAGCCCAAAAAAATGGCGATAGTTATCAAGAGACCAAAAAGACGATTTGATTTGAATTTCTTTAGACAGTCGCTAGGCTCGTTTATATTAACAGTATAAATTTGCCAAATTAACTGGGAGAGTGCGATCAAGCAAAAAACAAAAAATGGGATTTCAAATAAATTGATCCAGCCGATCAATAAAATTCCTATAATTGTTAAGCTGTAAACAATATAAATAAATGGTTTGGTCTTATCCCCTAGAGCCAAAGCAGATGATTTTACGCCAATTATTTCATCATCAGTTTTATCTTGATGCGCATAAATTGTGTCGTAACCAAGGGTCCAAAATATTCCAGCTACATATAAGGCCAAACAGATAAAATCGATTTTTCCTGTAATAGCTACCCAGCCCATCAATGCACCCCAATTAAAAGTCAAACCCAAAATAAATTGTGGCCAATAGGTGAAGCGTTTGAATGCCGGGTAAGAAAAAACTAACAATAATATGGAAATACCCAGCAACCAACAGGTCTCGTTTAGCTGCAGCAGTACAAGGAGACCGATGGACAATTGAAATAAAAGGAACATTATAGCTCTGGGAACACTAATCATACCGGATGCGATTGGTCTATTAGCGGTGCGCTCAACCAGTTGGTCTAGTTTTCTGTCCCACAAGTCATTCACCGTGCAGCCAGCGCCGCGCATTACAATAGCTCCAACGCTGAATACGAGATATAGATGAGCAAGTTCCCAAAGCGTTATTTCGTTCTGATTTAACTGCCAGCCTAACGCTAAGCTCCACCAGCATGGAAGCAATAGTAACCAAGTGCCTATTGGACGATCTAAACGCATCAAAGTGGCATATGGACGCGCTACTTTTGGCAATACCTTTTCTATCCAACCCCCTGTGGGTATATCGCTGTAACTTGTCATTATGCTTCAAGTAATCCAATAAACAGGTTGGTGATCTAGGTAATCTAACAAGTAAAATAAGATTATCCCACCAGTGGATATGTAATAACCCAATTCAAGCACAGTCTCTACTTCTTAAAAAAAATGCAAAAAATTTAAATCATTGGATGGGTTTTTCGTTATAAAAATATCCCAAATTTTTTTTAAGACTAGCTTTGTTCTGTTATTAATGATTATAGACACTTTTTCCTTATCGTTGATGACGAGCTGTTAATGGGTGTTGGTGATTTGAAAACACGTTTGTATGTAAAACAAGATTTAAACAAGGGTAGCCAGATAATTCTCTCGAAAGAACAGGCACATTATCTTCGCAATGTTTTGAGATTGCGTGAAGGAGATAACATAGCATTGTTCAATGGAAGAGATGGTGAGTGGAAAACCGAGATTATCAACATAGATAAAAAAAATGTGCTTGTTTGTGTTAACATATGTAGCAGACCCCAGGAGATAACAGCAGATATTTGGTTGATATTTGCGCCTATAAAGGGATTAAGAGTTGATTTTGTTGCTCAGAAAGCGACGGAATTAGGGGTAAATATGCTTTGCCCCGTTTTTACAGAGCATACGAGTGTAACCAGGGTGAACGTAGAAAGACTACTATCAAATGCAATAGAAGCAGCTGAGCAATCAGGTCGCTTAAGTGTGCCTCAAATTCATAGTCCTGTTCGTTTAGAAAAATTGATAGAGGATTGGCCCAAAGGGAGGTTTTTATTTTGCTGTGATGAAACGGGCGGAGGAAAACCAATCTTGGGTGCTTTCGAGGAGAATAAAGGCCCTGCCGGTTTATTGATTGGTCCAGAAGGAGGTTTTTCAAATAGGGAACTTGACCAACTTGATAAACTCAGCAATGTGTGTCGTGTTAGTTTAGGAGAAAAGATTTTAAGGTCTGACACAGCAGCTTTTGCTGCACTGGTATGTTGGCAGGCAGCGATTGGCGATTGGAATGCTCCTAAAGATAAATCGAACGATTGAATATTAATACTGAACTTTATGGTTTTTTGAGGTAATAAAATGTCCCGTCCACCCGACTCAGCAGGCGAATTAATCGAAAACAAATCACAATTGATAAATGATTTGATATCTGGGTGTACCCCACGTAATGAGTGGCGGATTGGGACTGAGCATGAAAAATTTGCATTTCGGTTATCGGATAAAAAGCGTTTACCTTATGAGGGACCCGACGGTATAGGAGAAATTTTAAGCCGGTTAACACGTTTTGGTTGGAAGCCTATCCAGGAAAAAGATAAGACAATTGCCCTACAAATGAATGGATGTGCAATAACATTGGAGCCAGGCGGCCAATTTGAACTTTCAGGCGCGCCTTTAGAGACCATTCATCAAACCTGTGACGAGGTGCATAACCATTTGGCTCAGGTCAAGGAAGTTGGTGCAGAGCTTGGTATTGGGATGCTGGGGCTTGGGTTCGATCCTCTTTGGAAGAGAGCCGACATACCGTGGATGCCAAAGGGGCGATATGCCATTATGAACCGATGGATGCAAGAGGTAGGCAATTTAGGGCTCGATATGATGCTGCGTACTTGCACTGTACAAACTAATCTAGATTTTGCAGATGAAGGAGACATGGTTGAGAAATATAGAATAAGTCTTGCGTTGCAGCCAATAGCAACAGCTTTATTTGCCAATTCACCTTTTGAAGATGGTAAGCCAAATGGTTTTTTATCGTCACGCAGTAATGTCTGGACTGATACCGACCCTGATAGGTGTGGAATGTTACCATTTGTATTTGAAGAAGGGTATGGATTTGAGCGCCACGTCGACTATATTTTGGATGTCCCGATGTATTTTGTTTATCGTGATGGGGTCTATCACGATGTGGCAGGAAAGAGCTTTCGCGATTTCATGGATGGAAAGCTTGAAGGGTTTGAGGGACAATTACCGCATATGGGAGACTGGACAGACCATATGACGACTAATTTCCCGGAGGTACGATTAAAAAAATATCTTGAAATGCGAGGTACTGACGGTGGTCCATGGCGTAATCTTTGTGCGTTACCAGCATTCTGGGTAGGACTACTTTATGATGCAAGCTCACAAATAGCGGCTTGGGATCTGGTTAAAGATTGGACTATTGAGGAGCAAGAAGCCTTGAGAAACCAAGTTCCGATAAAGGGGCTTAAGACATCTTTTCGAAAGACTAATGTCCAAGAATTGGCCAAAGAAGTTCTCTCGATTGCATCGGCGGGTCTCAAAAAACGAGCTAGGTTAGATCCTGCGGGGAACGATGAATCAGGCTTTTTAGATACACTTAGGGACATTGCAGAGCGGGGACGCACCCCTGCCGAGGATTTACTTCAGTCTTTTTCAGGAAAATGGTCAGGCTCGGTGGATCCAATTTTTGATGAATTACAATACTGATAACACCCATAGAAAATTCCTATGATGAATTTATGTCGACACATCCTTTTGATTTTCTAAAAAGCGCTCAATAGGGTGTTTAAACGGCGGTTCCTCCAATAGTAACACCATTCATTTTCAATGTCGGTTGGCCTACGCCGACAGGTACCCCTTGTCCATCTTTCCCGCAGGTCCCAACCCCTTGATCAAGCTTCATATCATTACCTATCATCGATATTTTATTCATTGCTTCTGGTCCGTTGCCTATAAGTGTAGCTCCCTTGACCGGTCTGGTTATTTCGCCATTCTCTATGAGGTATGCCTCGCTTGCAGCAAAAACAAATTTACCAGAGACTATATCTACTTGTCCGCCGGAAAAATTAACTGCATATAGACCATTTTTTACAGATTTTAGTATCTCTTCAGGCTCTTTATCTCCTCCAAGCATGTAGGTGTTAGTCATGCGTGGCATTGGATGGTGTGCATAGCTTTCTCTGCGCCCATTACCCGTTTCAGGAACATCCATTAAACGCGCATTTTGCCTGTCTTGCATGTATCCAACTAGAATCCCGTCTTCTATAAGAACGTTTTTTCGAGATGGTGTTCCCTCATCATCAATTGTGATAGAGCCGCGTCGATCTGGAATAGTTCCGTCATCAATAACAGTCACGCCAGGGGAGGCTACCCGCTTTCCAATCATGTCCGTGAATGTTGATGTCTTCTTTCGATTAAAATCCCCTTCGAGGCCATGACCAACTGCTTCATGGAGCATTACGCCTGGCCACCCCGGGCCAAGAACAACGTCCATTTCTCCTGCTGGAGCTGGAATTGCCTCCAAGTTTACCATAGCTAACCGAAAAGCCTCATCTACTTGCGCCTGCCAGTTTTCTAATCCGATGTAACCGTTATAACCCATGCGTCCGCCAATACCGGTGCCGCCGCTTTCCATCTTCTCACCATCGGCTACAACCACAGATACATTGAGCCTTACAAGTGGTCTGATATCAGCGACTCGGTGCCCATTTGCTCTCATTATTTGAACTGCTTGCCAAGACGCAGATAATGATGCCGAGACTTGTTTGATTCTTGGATCTTTCGAGCGGGCGTACGAATCAATGTCTTGCAGAAGTTTCACTTTATCAGAAAATCCCATACCTAAGATAGGATTCTCATTAGTATATAATTTTGCATTAGTTTTTACAGGATTGTTTGCTGGTGCTTCATTATTTCCTGATCTGAGTGTTTTTACTGTTTCGGCAGCACGTCTAATAGCGGGCTCAGATAGTTCTGATGCATGGGCATATCCCCTGGTTTCTCCAACAATACCCCTCAAGCCAAAACCTTGAGAAGTATCAAAGGAAGCGGTTTTTAGTCGTCCGTCATCAAATCCAAATGCTTCAGACTGGCGATACTCAATAAATAACTCTCCATCATCACAATGCCCAATCGTATCGTCAACAATTCTCTGTATTCTTTGGGAGTTAAGATCAGACTGGTTAAAAAAAATATCGTCAGTTATCTCTAGATCGCTCATTAATTTTATCTTCCTAAAAACCAGCGTTTTTTTATCATATAATGATTAGTTTTTACATACACGTCATTTGTAGGTTTGTCACCAGAGTGGTATTCGACAAGCTAGACTTGTCTTTACATAAAAAATCACTTAAATCATAGTTTAAAGCATGAGTGTTTTACGCACTAGAGAAAACAGAGATTAGGTAGGCTAAGTTATTAAATTTTTCTTAGTGGGGAAAGCATAGTACATTCGAGACTTATAAAAAAATTTAAGGCTTGAATACTGTAAGGGAGCGAGAGAGTAGTCGAGATGAAAATAATTCGACAAATAAATAAAAAGTTCACTCAGACAGTGGTCTTGTCAGTTGCGGTTTTTGTGATGACGGTTACAGGTGCACTAGCATCGTTGCCGAAACAGTGGCAACTCGGTGTTCCAGATCCGGTGAGTCCAGTAGCTGTTCGTATTCATGAATTCCATGATTATCTGTTATGGCTGATCGCCGCTATTTCGCTTTTTGTGTTGGGTCTCATGATTTATGTTTGCTTCAAATTTAAAGCGTCGAGTAACCCAAATCCAACTAAAACAACCCACAATACGTTAATAGAAATCCTTTGGACGGCAGTGCCCGTATTAATTTTGGTAGTTGTAGCTGTTCCCTCTTTCAAAACGCTGTATTACGGGGATAGGGCTGTTGACCCAGATATGACTATAAAGGTTACCGCTAACCAGTGGTACTGGACTTATGAATACCCAGATCAAAGCGTTACTTTTGATAGTTATATGATACCAAAAGAAGAAATTAATCCAACGGAACAAACATATCTGTTCTCTGTAGATAACCCGTTAGTCGTTCCAACAGGTAAGAAAATTCAGCTACTAATTACAAGTAACGACGTTATGCATTCTTTCTTTCTGCCATCGGCCGTGGTTCAGGTTTATGGAATTAATGGCCGGATAAATGAAGCTTGGATGCAGATCGATAAAGAAGGTTTACTTTACGGTCAATGCAATCAAATTTGTGGCATCAATCACTCAGGAATGCCAATAGCGGTGAAGGCCGTTTCGGATAAAGAATACAAGGTTTGGTTGAGCGAGGCTAAAACCAAGTTTGCATCTGTTTCACCGAACTTTAAGGTGGCCGGTGCTATTGAAAATAAACAGTAATCCAGGGGAAATACAATGAGTGCGGATCATGCCCACAATGACAGCCATGACCACGGTACGCCGACTGGTTTCCTAAGATGGCTCTATTCGACCAATCACAAAGATATTGGAACCATGTATCTTATTTTTTCAATTATCGCGGGCCTGATTGGTGGCGGTATTTCTATGTATATGCGGATGGAGTTACAAAATCCAGGTGTTCAGTACATGGAAAATGGGCACGTTTGGAATGTCTATGTAACTGCTCATGGACTAATAATGGTATTTTTTGTCGTTATGCCAGCGTTGATCGGTGGCTTCGGAAATTGGTTTGTACCTCTCATGATCGGCGCCCCTGATATGGCGTTTCCGAGGATGAACAATATTAGCTTCTGGCTCTTGATTCCTGCATTCCTTTTGCTATTTTTATCGATGTTTGCTGATGGTGGCGCTGGTGTGGGTTGGACTATTTATCCTCCGATGTCTGGAAAAGAAGGCACTCCAGGAATGTCAATGGACATGGCGATATTATCTCTCCACTTAGCAGGAGCGTCTTCGATCCTAGGAGCTGCTAACTTCATAACGACCATTTTTAATATGCGAGCTCCTGGAATGACTTTGCATCGCATGCCTTTGTTTGCGTGGTCAATTCTTATAACAGCATTTTTACTTTTATTAGCATTACCGGTCTTGGCCGGGGCCATAACGATGCTTTTAACCGACCGAAATTTTGGAACGACGTTCTTTATTCCATCAGGTGGTGGGGATCCAATATTATTCCTGCATCTTTTCTGGTTTTTTGGTCATCCAGAAGTATATATTATGATACTTCCAGCATTCGGTATTGTAAGTCACGTAATTTCAACCTTTTCCCGGAAACCGATTTTTGGCTATCTGGGTATGGCGTATGCAATGGTATCTATAGGTTTTGTTGGGTTCATTGTTTGGGCTCACCATATGTACACTGTGGGCTTAGATGTAGATACTCGGGCATACTTTACAGCGGCTACAATGGTAATTGCTGTTCCGACAGGAGTTAAAATATTTTCTTGGATTGCGACTATGTGGGGCGGTTCGATCACTTTCAGAATTCCCATGTTATGGGCTCTAGGCTTCATTTTTTTGTTCACAGTAGGCGGCGTGACAGGCGTAGTTCTCGCAAATGCTGGTGTTGATATAATGTTACACAACACATATTACGTTATAGCTCATTTCCATTACGTTTTATCTTTGGGTGCAGTTTATGGGATATTTTGTGGGTTCTATTACTGGTTCGCTAAAATGAGTGGCTACACCTACAATAATATGCTGGCTCAATTGCACTTTTGGATAACATTTGTAGGGGTTAATCTGACGTTTTTTCCAATGCATTTCCTTGGTTTAGCGGGTATGCCTCGGCGCTATATTGATTATCCTGAGGCTTTGCATGGTTGGAACCAAGTTGCATCTTATGGTGCTTATATAGCTGGGTTTGGAACACTCATATTTGTTGTGATGATTTTTGAGGCATTCATTAAAAAGCGTCGTGCTGCGAATAATCCTTGGGGAGATGGAGCAACAACACTAGAGTGGACATTATCCTCTCCTCCCCCGTTTCATACTTATGAAGATTTACCGAGAGTAAATTAAGCGAACCTTAAGGGAATACAGGGGCTACTACCGTGTCCGATGCACTCTTAGTTACAAACCCCGCGTCTAAACCGGCTAGTACGGTTTGGACGCCATTGCTTGATTTTGCTTCGTTATTAAAGCCCAGAGTAATGTCTCTTGTGGTTTTCACAGGATTTGTTGGCTTGTATCTCGCTCCGGGAGAAATCAATCCCATCTTGGAGGTTATCGCAGTTTTTTGTATAGCGATCGGAGCTGGTGCATCGGGTGCGATAAACATGTGGTACGATCGCGATATTGACGCAATTATGTCGCGAACAAAGGCCCGCCCTATACCATCGGGCAGGGTGTCCGGGGATGCCGCCTTAACCTTTGGTGTTTTGTTAGCTGGTGGCTCCGTAATGGTGATGGGGCTTGCCATAAACTGGGTTGCAGCTGGCCTGTTGGCTTTTACAATTGGCTTTTACGTATTTGTTTATACAATCTGGCTCAAGCGCCGGACCCCTCAAAATATAGTGATCGGGGGTGCTGCAGGTGCATTTCCGCCGATGATAGGTTGGACGGTTGTAACAGGAACAGTCAGCCTAGAGTCATTTGCTCTTTTTGTTATTATTTTTATTTGGACGCCCCCTCATTTCTGGGCTCTATCGTTGTATAAAAGTGACGACTACAAAGCTGCAGGTGTTCCTATGATGCCTTTAGTTTATGGTCGGTCTGAGACAAAAAAACAAATCCTAATCTACAGTATTGCGTTGGGACCCCTAGGGTTACTTCCTTTTTCTCTTGGTACACTCGGAACTTTATACGGTGTGATGGCGCTGGTCTTGGGAGTTCTATTTCTGGGAGCGGCTTTAAGGGTCGTATGGAATGACTCTGAAAAGAATTGTAAGCAGCTTTTTGGGTTTTCAATACTCTATTTATTCTTGTTATTTCTCGCGATGATTCTGGACCGTAGCATTGATCTAATGTTGGTTTTACAATGGGTGGGCTTATGAGTGCTAATAAACAAGGACGAAATCAATCTGAGCTGAAGAGTGGCATAACTTTTCGCCATACGAAACGTGGACGAAATCTTGCCGTTTTATTGGCGGTATTGGGATTTTCAGGACTCTTTTATTTAATCACAATAATACGGATGTTCTGAATTTGAGTGCTAATTTGAAATCTTTGAAGACTTCCACAGCTAAAAAATATAGGACACTTGTTGTCTTGCTGACGCTTGTTTCTGGAATGGGCATTCTCAGCTATGCTTCGGTTCCTCTCTATAAATTATTCTGCCAGGTAACAGGATATGGTGGAACAACTCAGCAGGTCGTCAAGTTATCTTCGACAATTCTGGATAGGAAAATAAGAGTTCGCTTTGATGCTAATACTAAACCCTCATTAGCTTGGAATTTTAAACCAGCGCAACAATCCATGAGATTAGCTGTGGGACAGAATGCTCTAGCATTTTATACAGCAAAAAATGAGAGTGAGAATCCGATAGTTGGTACAGCGACGTTTAACGTCACACCTGAAAAAGCAGGACTATATTTTAATAAAGTTGATTGCTTTTGCTTTACAGAGCAGTTGCTGGCAGCAAAAGAAGTCGTTAATATGCCAGTCTCATTTTTCATCGACCCTGCGATAATCAATGATCCAAATTTAGATGATGTAACAACGATAACATTATCTTACACTTTTTTTCCTTCTGAGGATCAATCATTGGCTCAACAAACAAAAAAAGAAAAAGCAAGTTGAGATCTTGTTAAACTAGTATAAAAAAGTTATTCCTTAGGGTGTTGTTAATAGTCGCGTTGGCGATAAAAAAGAAAAAGGTAAATCTATGAGCGGTGGACACAGTCATTCCTTTCATCTTGTAGAGCCAAGTCCGTGGCCTGCTCTAGGGGCAATGGCAGCCTTTGTTACGGCGATCGGTGCTATTATGTTTATGCATGAAAAACCTTTCGGTGCTGAAATTATGGGTGTGGGGTTTGTCTCAATCTTGGCCACAATGGCTTTCTGGTGGCGCGATGTTATAAAAGAGGCGGAGCATCAAGGGCACCATACGCCAATTGTCCAGCTTAGTATGCGTTATGGAATGATTTTATTTATCTGCTCGGAGGTAATGTTTTTCGTAGCATTCTTCTGGGCTTTTTTTGATGCTTCTTTATATCCAGATACAGGAATTTGGCCGCCAGCCGGCATAGAAACATTCAGTGCTTTTGATATTCCTCTTATTAATACAATGATTTTGTTGCTTTCTGGTTGTACTGTCACCTGGTCCCACGCAGCGTTATTAAAAGATGATCGTGAAAATTTTATTAAAGGGCTGGGATATACAATAATATTAGGAGCTGCTTTTACAGCGCTTCAAATCTATGAGTATGACCATGCCACGTTTAAATTCACTGATGGAATTTATTCTTCTACGTTTTATTTAGCGACAGGCTTTCATGGGTTCCATGTTTTTGTGGGAACTTGTTTTCTGATCGTTTGTTGGTTCAGAGGAAGGGCTGGTCATTTCACTGTGGAACACCATTTCGGATTTGAAGCAGCTGCTTGGTATTGGCACTTTGTTGATGTTGTTTGGTTATTCCTTTTCATCTGCATCTATTGGTGGGGTGGGTAATAATAGTTCTTGGCAATTGATGGCGCGAGCAGATTGTAGGGACTACTGTATCAGTATTTTCTACGGTTTCTAACTGTATTCGGCCCCCCTTGTTCTTTGTTCCTAGACGGTTTGTTTATTCAATAGTGACCTATATATAGTCAGTGTAGAGGTATTGGTATCTTTGCGCCCGGTTTTTAGTCCTTTAAAATGGTTTTGTATTATAATTGGAAGGGTCACTTTTTAATGTTACGCGAGTGGAAATTTAAACCAACGCTAGGACCGACTTTATTCGCAATTCCTACGTTTATAATCTTGATACTTCTCGGTAGTTGGCAAGTTCAACGTATGAATTGGAAGCATGAGATCATCTCGTCATTTGAGAAGCAGATGCTGAAGGCGCCTGTTTTGCCCCCTTCAGGAAACGTAGATATATCTAAGTGGAGATATACCCGTGTAAAAGCTACTGGGCGTTTCTTGCATGAGAAAGAGGTTTTGCTTACAGGTCGGCCATTTGAAGGGACAGCAGGTTTTCACGTGATCACACCTTTTCTATTTGGGAATAATAGAGCGATTTTAGTTAATCGAGGCTGGATTCCCGAAAAGCTTCGTAAAAAAACAAAACGACCAGAAACATTGCCGCTGGGACAAGTTGTTGTTGAGGGTATTTTACGAGGCGATAATAGAAAGGGCTATTTCGTTCCTGAGAATGAACCTGATAATGAAGTATGGATGTATGTGAATACAAAACAGATAGCCGCGTACCGGAAAATTGATCCAGTTCCCAGCTATTACGTTGATCAAATAAGAGAGCCAGGTCCATATAAATTGCCTATCGGTGCCACTGCTGAAATTAAGGTCCGGAACGAACATTTGAAATATGCTGTGACTTGGTTTCTGTTAGCGGCGACCTTGCTTGTTATATATTTTGTGTACCACACTCAAAGAAACGAAAAATGAGTACTAAAGAGAGGCAATCTTACGAACAACTAGAGAAACGATGGACACGTATAGCAGCCTTGTCAGATGCGGTTGCTATGCTATCATGGGATAGACAAGCTATCATGCCATCAGCTTCAAATACTGCTCGGGCAGATCAGATTGCCATGTTATCTGTTCTAAAACATGAAGAGGTTACGGCACCGTTGATAGCAGATTTACTAGAAGAGGCAGATAATGAAGAATTGAGTAGCATCCAAAAAGCAAACCTTCAGGAAATGCGTCGACTTTTTCAGCATGCGATTACGTTATCTCCCGAGATTGTTAATGCATACTCTCGCGCATGCGCTGATTGTGAGAACAAATGGCAAGCAGCAAGAAAAGAAAACAGTTTTGAAGGAGTAAAAAAACCACTGGGCCTCGTCGTTGATCTAACTCAAGAGATCGCCACGACTAAAGCTCAATCATTTCAATCTAATCCTTATGATAGCCTTTTAGATGAATATGAACCAGGTGGCTCATCAAAAAGAATTGACGAGGTTTTTAATGTTTTAGAGCCAGCTCTCCAAAAACTTCTTCCAGAAGTAATAGAATATCAAGCCAACACCAATTTTCCTTCATATTCAAGTCCAGTATCGACGGAAAAACAAAAAAATCTGGGCCTTAAAATAATGCAGTCATTAGGTTTTGATTTTTCAAAAGGTCGGCTTGATACTAGTATACATCCCTTTTCTGGCGGGACGCCTGACGATGTTAGAATAACTACTAGATATGATGAGGATGATTGGACTGGTAGTTTGATGGGGGTAATCCATGAAACAGGACATGCTCTATATGAACAAGGGTTGCCTATTCAGTGGCGAGGACAGCCCGTTGGCGCGGCTCGGGGCATGGTGCTCCATGAGAGTCAATCATTATTGATGGAAATGCAGGCCTGCCGTTCCGGTGAGTTTTATAACTTTCTGTCTCCACTGATTGCAACTGAATTTTCTGTCGAAGGAAATCAATGGACACCTGAGGCACTCAGCCGCAACTCTCGGCGCGTTGTTCCCAATTTTATTCGTGTTGACGCAGACGAGTTAACTTATCCACTCCACGTGATATTGCGATATAAATTAGAGCGAGCATTGTTAGGTGGAGATTTAGTAGTCTCGGATCTACCCTATGCCTGGAATGACGCGTTTGAGTCTAGTTTTGGTATTCGGCCTCCCGATGATTTGAGAGGTTGTCTTCAAGATATACACTGGTACGACGGCGCAATTGGTTATTTCCCAACCTATACTCTTGGGGCATTGGCTGCCGCTCAGTTGTTTGCCTCTCTAGTAAAAGACCATCCAGATGTTCTGACGTGTATCTCAAAAGGCGATTTCTCTGTGCTTCTCGGTTGGTTAAGAACAAATATACACAACTTAGGAAGCGCTTTTAGCACTGATGAAATAATGCTTAAAGCTACAGGGAAATCACTTTCTGAGGTTGATTTTTTAACACATTTGAATAAACGATATCTCAGTGGTGACTGAAGTTTTTATCTAAGCAATCAAGCCTTTGAGATATAAGAAGCAAGTGTGTCTGTCACATTATCTGCTGTTTTCCCATTTTTTCGATTTTCCACAACTTCCTTACCTAAAATGGATTCTTCCACAATACGATACGTCTTTGCTATTCCATAGAAAAGCTCACCGGGTAGACTGTTATCGTTATAAGTCTTTCCTATTTCTTCCATCTCTCCTACCCATCGATAAGCTTTTGGGCACATATCCGGCAACCATTTTTGCATATGGGCAAAGAGACTAGGCTGGCTGAGATTAAGTTCTTCAGTGAATGCTTCGTCAACGCCCTCCAGCTTAGCTATAATCATAGAATTAATAGCTATTGCTGTTAATCCTTTGGTCATTGCTGCGTATGACATTTTAATTGCTGAGGCAGACCCTACTTCTGTTCCTAAATTTCTGAAGTCTAATCCTGTTGAATTTAATGTCATAAGTTCGTCTGCCCCCGGTCCTGAGACGTATAAACGTGGGCTCTGGTTTTGAGGCGCCTTCGGTGGTCCACCAATGATCCCGCCATCAATAAACCTTAACCCTGCGCTATTCGCTTCTGTTGCCGCAACCTTTCCTGTTGTTGGTGCGATAGCATTAAGGTCGACAATAGTTGGTTTTGAAGAATGCTGAACCGAGTTTTTCGCCAAAGCTTGCACAAATTCAAGTGCCTTATCAGGCCTCATGATTGATAATATTATATCAACGCCATCAAATAAATTTCCGATACTGCCAATATCTTCAATTCCCGCTTCTCTTGACAACATTCTTGTTCGATCTGATCTTCCCTCCATTGCGGACACTACCTTATAACCCCCTTCAGAAAGTAACCGACCTATTCCATGACCCATATCTCCAGGTGATTGGATCGCTATTGTTTTAATGCTCATAGTTAATCATCCTTTTATTTTAATCCATGATGTCCGCATTGTTGCAAGATGGGTAAGCCGAGGCTAGTGTGGCGCGATGTTTAATCTGGAGAAACCAGTGAGATATATTAGCACACGGGGTGTTGCCCCGGAATTAGATTTTGACGATGTTCTAATCACGGGATTGGCTCGTGATGGAGGGCTTTATGTGCCAAAGGAATGGCCAAGATTCAGTAAAGCTGAAATTGAGTCAATGAAGTCTTTAACGTATTCGGAATTGGCAGTGAAAATTATGGAACCTTTCATTGGCGATAATATTCCGACCGATGATTTTATTGCGCTAGTTCACAAAACATATAGTAGATTTCAACATTCAGCCATCGCACCACTAAAGCAGTTAGAAAATAATTTGTGGTTGTTAGAATTATTTCACGGACCGACACTTGCTTTTAAGGATTATGCTATGCAGATCCTTGGAGGCTTATTCGACGAAGCCCTTCGACGTCGGGGGAAGCGAACCACTATAGTTGGGGCAACATCGGGGGATACGGGGTCGGCCGCTATTGAAGCTTGCAAAAACAGGGAAGCAATTGATATTTTTATTTTGTTTCCAAAAGGAAGAGTATCGAGTATTCAACAAAGGCAGATGACCACAGTTGATGCGCCAAATGTACACACGATCGCGTTGGAGGGTACATTTGACGACTGTCAAGATATGGTAAAGTCTTTGTTTAATGATCTAGAATATCGCGATAAATATAATTTGTCGGCGGTGAATTCTATTAATTGGGCTAGGTTGTTGCCGCAAATTGTTTATTATTTTTGGGCAGCACTGGCGGTAGGGGCCCCTGACCGTAAGGTTGCTTTTTCAGTGCCATCAGGAAATTTTGGTAACATATTTTCTGCTTATGCCGCAGAGTCTTTAGGTCTACCAATCGAAAAACTAATAATTGCAACCAATAAGAATGATATTTTGTCGCGATTCTTTAACTCAGGAATAATGGAAATTAGAAAAGTACAACCTAGTTTAAGTCCAAGTATGGATATTCAAGTGTCTAGTAATTTTGAGCGTCTTTTATTTGACTTATGCGATCGCGATGGTCCAGTGACAAAAGGGATATTGGACGATTTTCGCTCAAAGGGGACTTTTAATATAAAAATGGACATACTGAACCAGTCAGCAGAGATGTTTTCGGCAGTTGGTGTGGATGATAAGGCTACCCTCGATAGAATTCAAAATACATATAGTTCAACGGGTGAAACAATAGATCCTCATAGTGCGGTAGGTCTAGAAGCAGCGCACCAGGCTCGGTCATTTGGCTCTTTATCTCCAGAGTTACCGATCATCTCACTTGCTTGTGCCCACCCAGCAAAATTTCCAGACCCCGTAAAAGAAGCGACGGGGTCTTATCCAATATTACCAGCGCAGCTGGGTGATTTATTGAAGCGACCGGAAAAGATTACTGTCTTGCCAAATGATTTTAAAACAGTATCTAGTTATATAGCGGGTAACACCAATGTCTGAATCAGAAGCTCAAGTTACAGAATTAACAAATGGTATCAGGGTTGTTAGTGATAAAATGGAGTCTGTGGAGAGTGTCTCTATGGGGGCTTGGTTTGGAATTGGTACAAGGAACGAGTCAGTAAGTGTGAATGGCGTCGCTCACGTTTTAGAGCACATGGCGTTTAAAGGAACAAAAAAGCGCCGTGCCTCTGAAATTGCTGAAGAAATTGAACTTGTAGGAGGTCATCTCAATGCCTATACATCTCGCGAGCAGACAGCATATTATGCCAAATTACTAAAAGATGATATTGGTCTGGGCATAGATATTCTAGCCGATATTCTTCAAAATTCGACTTTTGAGGAGGAAGAGTTAGAGCGGGAGCGTAGTGTTATACTCCAAGAGATTGGGCAAGCCGCCGATACGCCAGACGATATAATATTCGACCATTTTCAGGCGACAGCATACCCCGGTCAAGCATTGGGCCGTCCGGTTCTTGGAACTGCTGATATCGTAGGTAAAATATCCCGTAATACTGTTATAAAATTTATCACTGATAATTATGGCGGTGGTCAAATGGTCTTTTCTGCTGCTGGTAATGTTGATCACGAGGACTTGGTCGATAGGGTTCAATTACAATTCTCTTCGCTTCCCCAGAAAGCAGTGTCGAAAATAGAACCAGCAAATTATTTGGGTGGTGATTGGCGCCAATATAAAGATCTAGAACAAGTTCACTTAATATTAGGTTTTCCTGCTGCTACTTTCTATGACCCAGATTTTTATGCTCAACAGGTGTTATCAATGTTGTTGGGAGGTGGTATGTCGTCCCGTTTATTCCAGGAAGTAAGAGAAAAAAGAGGTTTAGTTTACTCTATCTATTCTTTTACTTCTGCATATAGAGACAGCGGTATGCTTGGGATCTACGCTGGTACAGGCGAGAGAGAGATACAAGAATTGATACCTGTGGTATGTGAAGAACTATTAACTATTATCGATTGCGATTTGGATTCTGAGGTTCAGAGATCTAAAACACAATTAAGATCTGGCCTTTTAATGAGCCGGGAAACTAATTCCAATAGATGCGAGCAAATGGCTCAGCATCTGCTAGTCCACGGGCAGATCATGACAGTTTCCGAAATAATAGAAAAGGTTGATGCGGTAGATACAGATTCTGTGAGGCGCGTAGCAAAAAAAATTATTGCAACTAAGCCAACGTTGACTGCACTTGGCCCGATTTCGAATTTAGAGTCATATCAAAAACTTTGTGATAGATTGAGATAATTTTTGTGCTTATGGATTAGTAGATTTTGTCGGCTGTGGTCTTGCGCCATCTTTACTGGCATGATCAAATTAAGTTTTACAATATAAAATGAATTAGCGCGTGGCATTAAACTTTTTTCCTTCAATATTAACAGAACCTAGGATTACACTTCCCCGTTTATTTATGCGGGCGCCAACGCGCGGAGACTGGGCTGCCTGGGTAAAAGTGAGAACAGACAGTCGTGGGTTTTTGACGCCCTGGGAACCCACATGGCCAATAGATGCGCTCACAAAAGCATCGTTTAGGCGGCGATTATCAAAATACTCAGAAGATTGGAGAGATGATCGTGGCTACGCCTTTTTTATTTTTAGGAGAGTGGATAACGCTCTTGTGGGAGGAATAACCATAGCGAACGTAAAACGTGGTGTAGCGCAATCAGCCTCTTTTGGGTATTGGATAGGTCGTGAGTATGCAAGAAATGGTTATATGACAGAGGGGGTTCATGGCGCATGCACCTTTGCTTTTGATGATTTGTCTCTGCATCGTGTAGAAGCAGCATGCTTGCCATCGAATAACCCTAGCCAAGGAGTTTTAAGTAAGGCTGGATTTCGATACGAAGGATTAGCTAAAAAGTACCTAAAGATAAATGGGGAATGGGAAGATCATATGATATTTGCCCTTTTAAAAGAAGAATTTCTGTCGCTTTAATTGTTTGAATAGGTTCGCTCACATTAAGTTTCTAGAAAACCTTCATAATCTGGCTGTCAATATAACGGGGACACTATAATTGTTTGACAGAAATGTTAATGTAATGGATGTAACTCTGCCTGGTGGGACAAAAACGCGTGTCGAAGTGAAGGTAAATAACAGGGCGCGGCGTATCAATTTGCGTATTGATGTCAGGAGTTCAATATTTACTTTAACTTGTCCAACGGAAACATCAATTCCACATCTCAAAAATTTTTTACAAAATAACGTTAATTGGTTATTGGATCAATTATCTAAATTACCCAAAAGAATCGAATTTCGGGATGGTACTATACTACTCATTCTTGGACAGAGTTACGTTATCAGGCATTGTCCTGGTAGCTTAGGAAATGTGTGGGTTCAGGCAGGTAAGACTGATCAATTATCAGAACTTTGTGTTAGTGGAAGATGTGAGCATCTAGGGCGGCGGATAACGGATTGGCTGAAAAAAACTGCTCGAGAAGAGATGATAATACGGAGTAAGTATTATGCAAACCTTTTAGATCAACGTGTTTCCCAAGTCTCAGTTCGCGATACAAAAACACGCTGGGGTAGCTGTTCTTCAAAAGGAAACTTGTCGTTTTCTTGGCGACTCATTTTGGCCCCTGAGCATGTTCTTAACTATGTTTGTGCCCATGAAGTTGCTCATCTGGTCGAGATGAATCATTCACCTGGATTTTGGGCGATTGTTGATCGCTTGATCGTTGATAGGAGACAATCCAGAAATTGGCTGAAGCATAACGGCAATATGCTTCATAGATATGGCTGATTAGAACCGTTTGTATTTGGAAAATAGTCAAATGAAAATTATAAGGGCTGTCAAATCATTAATTGTCGATGGTCAAGGACGATATTTGCTCCAATTACGCGATAATGTTCCCACGATTACGTTTCCTGCGTATTGGAGTCTTTTTGGGGGGGAGTTGGAAGGCTTGGAAACGCCTATTAATGGAATTAAGCGTGAACTTTATGAGGAACTAGGCTATAGGCCTTCATTTATTGAGGAGTTTCTTTCATATAAGTACTCGATAAAAAAAGTGAATATTATAGATAGAGAAGTTACAATATTTTCGAGTTTTATAGACAGTTATGAGATTGAAGAACTAGAGTTAATGGAGGGACAATCTTTAGCCTTTTTTACTATTTTGGAGTTACAAAAAGAAAATAATGTAGTTCCACTCGACCTTTCTACAGTTTTAATGCATGGCCTGTCAGTAACTGCGCCGTCTCTTTTTAATATCAACTATTCATAGTTTAATTCCTATTTATGGGCACATTATTTGAAGAATAATTTAATTAGTTAGGGAAAAATTACTCGCAATTCTAGCGTAAACAAAGTAATTCCTAAGACATACAGATGTACTTCTTGATACTTATGGTTGGTAGGTTTATTTGGATAAACTGCTACAAGGCCTTCGGGCAGTTGCCGAACCGACACGGCTTAGAATGATAGTGCTTTGTGGCCATGCAGAACTCTCTGTAGGCGATTTCGTCTTTATTTTAGGGCAAAGTCAACCTCGTGTGTCACGACATTTGAAACTACTAGTCGATGCGGGCCTGCTTAATCGGAATAAAGAGGGTAGCAGAGCTTATTATAGATTAGTCGCATCTGGTAAAAATTCTCCTTTGGGACAAATGCTGAATGATTTAATGCCAGAGGAAGACCCTACGTTAGTTTTAGATTTATCTAGGTTGGGAACGATAAAGTCAGAGCGTGCACGTTATGCAGATAATTACTTGGATGAATTTGCATATGAGCGGAATGAGTTGGGTCGGGTTTCTGCTGACGAGGAGCTTGTAAATAAATATTTAGTTCAATGTGTTCAGTCCGAAAAGATAGATGAATTACTAGATATTGGAACTGGAACCGGAAGAACACTTGGGTTACTTGGACCGCTGGTAGATAAAGCAATAGGATTAGATAATTCACGTGAGATGTTATCTGTTGCAAGGACAAACCTAGAGCGGGAAAATTTAAAAAACTGTCAAGTTCGAATTGGGGATATGTATAGACTTCCTTTTCCTGAAAATAGATTTGAGATGGTTACGATAAATTCCCTACTTCGTTATGCCGAAAAACCGAAAGATGTTTTGAGCGAAGCCGTGCGAGTATTAAAGCCAGGAAGATCAATTATTATAATTGATTTTGCCGATCACGGATTGTCGGAACTGAGAGATGAATACGGTCATCGATGGTTGGGTTTTTCAGAATTAGAGATGTTGGAAATACTGGGTGATAACAATATCGATATTAAAACTACTACCTTTTTTAAAGGAGAATCGTTGACAATTTGTATTTGGGAAGGATTGAAGGGTAGAGGTAATTCAGTGTAATTATAAATCAAATTTTTGCAGCCACATTTCCAATGAGACAATCTGCCAAATAACCATCATATGGTTCTCTATATTTTTTCCTGAATCGATAATACCGCAATGTTGATCTATAATGTTTCTTACTTCTGTTTGGTTATAAATTCCACGTTCATTAAACCGACGCGATGAAATAAGATCGAGTAATTTTTGACGCCCCTGATGAGCAAACCATTTGTGAGCAGGGGCATTCCAGCCCTTTTTTTCTATCCTTGTTCTAGTGCTTTCCGGTAAAATTCCATTATAAGCTTTGCGCGCGAATGCCTTTGTCACGCCATTACGAATTTTTTCTTCTATAGGAACTTGATCCATAAGTTCAAAAAGCCTCCAATCCAAGAATGGGTGGAAGTCTGATATTCCAAATGCAGAAGTATTGAAGTAACTGGCGCGTAAACAGCAGGGCATAGTATTTCTCTGTAACTCATTCCTACTGTGGGATAAAAGGTAGCTATTAGCGGTAACTTGGAAGGTTGGAATCACATCTTCCAAATTTTTAAGGTCTGGGTGAAGCAAGCTTTGGTACTTATAAAGCAAATTAACGTCCGGTCTGCATTGCCCTGGGATAGCAAGATCCGTCAAATTAGACATCTTATTCTGGGCTAACAAATTTGATTTTTCAAAAATGGGGTGATCGTGGTTTTTAATCCAAGTTTCAATTTCATGTTTAAGAAGAGCGTCTTTTTTTTGATATTTTAGGTCTGCAAAAAAATAGTAAAAATAATCATATTCTCCTGCATTTAATTCATCGCCACCTAACCCAGTAAATAACGAGGTGTACCCGAGGTTCTTTACTTTCTCAGTTAAAATAAAGTGATTCAACCATGTTACTGTGGGTATTGGGTATTCGTGCATAATGCTAGCTTTTTCAAGAAGATCAAAAATATCAGGATCGTTTATTGAGATAGGCTCCCAATCTACTATGCCAGAGTTTACGATATCCATTATTTCTTTCTCTTCATCAAAGGCCTCACCATTATGAATAGATGAAATTGCTGGCTGTGGAACTCCAGTTATTCTATGGGCCATGGCCACTACCGCAGAACTATCTAGTCCACCAGAAAGGGTGAACATGGGAGTAGATGTTTTTTTAAGACGTCGCGCCACAGCATCTCTAAAAAGGTCAATATAATCAGTGTGATGTGTTAGACTTGTTTGGTTTTTCTCTTTAGATTCCCAATTAAAAAAACTATACGTTCTTATAGAGTTATTTGTAAACTCCACTGCAGATCCACCGGCCACTTGAATTATATCTGAAAACGGCGAACGGGTTGGGTCAGCATCGAGAAAACGATAATTTAAAGCAGCTGCGGTTTTTAAAAACGATGGGTTAATACTTTTTGAGACAAAGGATAAGTATAGCAGAGATTGGATACTAGAGGCAAAACCTGTATTACCTTCGGTTGAGCTGTAATACAGTGGTTTAATCCCGAACCTGTCTCGCGCTAAAGTTAGACATTCAGTTTGCTTATTAAAGATAGCAATTGCAAAATCTCCATTAATTTTTGCGAGAGTTTTGCGTAGACTTATCTTCTGTAGTGATTCTAAAATCCGTTCTGAGTCAGTTTGTTCTTTTGATGATGAAGGAAAGTCTTCAGGATTATATATATGTCCATCTAAAACGACTATAAATGGTCCAAAGCTGGCAAAGTCCTCTTTGTTGGATGAACCAAAACTGTGTAAGCTATTAGGCTTTTTAATTCCGATACACTTTAGCATTTGTATTGCTGAATCGGTTAAAGAAGAATTATTACTCGAGGGTTTTAAACCTGCTATTTTTCCCATTTTAAGCCCTTGGGTCTGCGCTTGAGGTGCATTTACGTTTAAACGAATATATAGCGCTTCCTATCGGACGCCTATACTATATGATAGGGGCGTTTAACCATATCTTGTAGTGTAAGGAAAATTTAAGCTACTTATTTGTTATATCTAAGTCTGTTTTTAAAGATGGGGGAAATCGATATTCCCTGATAGTTCGTAAGCTTAAAGTTTCTCTAGTATAGCAAAATTAGGGTTTATTTTATGACTAAAATTCCATTTAATACGGTAATTAAAAAGCTTCGTTACGAAAGAGTACTTTTAGTGGGTGGTGGAGGATTCATTGGTCATCATTTAGCAACAGAGTTACGGAAGCATCATGTTACTGCGATGGTGGTTGATAATATGATGGTTAATAGCCTTGTTGATAATACTTTTTATGACGGAGGAGATGTATCAAAGCGGAGCCTTAATCTGCATTTTTTAATGAGCCGTTTTGAACTGATGCGCGAACTTGGAGTGGAATTTAGAAACTGTGATGCAAGAAACTTTGCTGACCTAGCGAATGTGTTTAAAGATTTCAGCCCTACAAAGGTGATCCATCTGGCTGCCATTGCAAGTGCCGTGGAAGCGCGCAAAAACCCAGGGATGTGTTTTGATCTTCAGCTTACAACATTGAGAAATGTTTTGGAGCTATGCCGGTTAGGACATGCAAAAACGTCTACATTAATGTTTTTAAGTTCAAGTACTGTATACGGTGATTTTGAAGATGATTGGGTTGATGAAACTACTCGACCAAGACCTAGAGGAATTTATGCTAACACTAAATACATGGGAGAGAGATTAGTGCGAACCTATTGTCATACAAATGGCATAGGAACATGTATAATCAGACCTAGCGCTCTCTATGGAGAGAGGTGTGTAAGCAGGAGAGTAAGTCAGGCGTTTATAGAAAATGCTCTTTCGGGGCGCCCCCTGCGTCTAGAAGGTGGCGGCGAGGGCCTCCTAGATTTTACCTATATAGATGAT
>MDSX01075694.1_pt1 | contig 26817 bp, 16 predicted proteins | sample 811141 | NCBI WGS metagenome assembly MDSX01 (sample SAMN05326642, study PRJNA326480) | marine metagenome | isolation source: seawater | place: Atlantic Ocean: South East | collected 2010
AATATGCAAGAGCAGCAGCACAAACAAAAGGGGATTGGGGAGCACCTTATATGCTTATAGGAAAACTTTATGCTTCTAGCGGACCTTTATGTGGTCCTGGTAGAGGATGGGACAGTCAGATAGTTACATGGCCAGCAATCGATAAGTTTAAATATGCAAAGAGTATAGATCCTACAGTCGCTGGAGAAGCCAATAAATTAATAAGACAGTATGAGCAGTACATGCCATCTAAGGAGGATATTTTCCAACGAAGATTGAAGAAAAATGCCTCTTTTACAGTTCCATGTTGGATACAAGAGAAGACTAAGGTGAGGCCAGCTATTTAGTAAATATGATTGAGCCTTTTTTTAATGTCTTTGATTTTATTCTGGCAGGGGACAATTAACATTATTATTTCTTCTATTTACTTTCCAAAAAGGAAAGAGCCTAACTCCTGCATAAATGCTTGAACCCCGGAAATCTGATTTACCAATCAGTGATGCCAAATGATCTGTGCCAATAGTTAACAAACCGATCCTTGCTGCCAGCCCTACTCTGATTTTACTGTATTCGTATATAGAGATTGGTGTGGTTAACATCCACCATTTGTTCTCATATCTGGGAGCAATAGTCACCACGTTTTCTGCTTCTAATGAATTGGAGAAAATGGGAACTCTTTGATCTATGCTCAGCAAAACGGACCTATTCTTTTTGAAGTCATAGGTAAAGTCCAAATGTATTCTGGTAGGAAGCCCAATTGAGAATTGACTTCCTGATTGTATAGTTTGAATTCTATCTAGCTGGCTAGAAATCTGTTGATCTATTTCTATTATTTGATTCCTTATTGATCCTGCATTTTGAATGGCATCAGTATCAATGGAAAGATCTTGACTGCTTTGCAAAGTATAGACTTCTGCATTTTTCACTTTTACACTTCCTATATCTAGAATAGAAAAGTTTATGGTCCCTAAAGACAATGTTTTACTCACTCCTATGTCGACCCCTATACCACTGCCATTTGCTGCAAGAGACGGGGAAGGATCATCAGCAGTTATAGAAGTGATGCCAAATTCAAATTGCGGTTGGAATACAATTAAGGAATCGCTAGATAATCGATTGTAGGAAAATTCATCAAATGACTTGAGGTTTGCTCCTTGGTGTGCTCTATTGTATTTGATATTAATTCCAATGCTCAATTCTTCAATAGGAATCAACTGATCAGTAGAAAGAGATATGCCATACTCTGACCAATAAAGACCTGATGCGGAGGCTTTTCCTGAAATGGTCTCAATATTTACAAAGGAACTTTGAACCCCGAAATAACTGAGGGAAGAAGGAATAGAATGACTTCCACCAATTGCTCTTAGGCGACTAAACAGTCCTACTGAAAGGTTTTCAAGGTTGTATAGAACTCCTGGTCCATTGATTTCCAAGTTTGCAGACCCCTTGGTTGTGAATGCTCTCAAAGGGAAGTCATAGAACAATCTATCTGGTGCAGTGGGGTTGACTTCTGGATCTAGGGGTAACCTAGATAGGTTATTTACGTTATTGACAAAATGAAAAAGGTTGGTCTCTTTTACGAAGACATAATCAGTATGTCCAAAAATACTGAAACTAGCAATGTTGACATCCCATAGCATTGGGTATGATCTTGCTGATGCAGGATTAACAAATACCCCATTAATGCCTGCATTTGGACCATGATAAAGGCCAGTAGATGCTTGTCCTTTGAGTTGAGAACCAATAAAAAGGACGATTAATATAGAAAAGATGAATCTCCACATTCGCTATGTTATTTACAATTTGGGAAAAGGTAGAGATCAGACCAATAGTTCATTGGTGTGTACAAAAACCTAAAACGTCAACATTGTCAACTTTCGTACCTGCAGAAATATATTAAGAACAATTAAGTATTAGGGTTGTAAGAACTAATTCATGTTGATTTAATATCCATTCAAAACTGCAAATCGGTCAAGGTGAAAATTATAATCTCCTAACATTGCCATTCCTACTCGTGCCCTTTTGAGAAAGAATCCTATCTCCTCATCATCTGTCATCCCTATTCCCCCAAAAAGTTGCACCCCTTCATTGCTTACCAATTGAGCAACTTTACAAACCTTTGCTTTAGCTGTACTTGCTGCTAATCTGATATCTTCATCTCCTCGATCTATTGCATTCAAGGCATTGAGGACGGCTGATTGAGCCAATTCCAATTCACAAAACATAATGGCGCATCTGTGCTGTAGCCCTTGGAAAGTCGCTAATTCTACACCGAATTGTTTTCTTTCTTTTAGGTAAGCCACGCTTCTTTCAAAAGCCTCCACAGAAGATCCATATAACTCAGCTGCTACTGCTACTCTTGCTACATCTAAAGTTCTTTCTATGGTATGCTTATTAGCATTTGCCAATATTTGATCTGAAGATACCTTTACATTATTGAGTTCAACTGTGCCGTAATTTCTATAGTCCATCAAGTGCTCTCGTGTAATTGTTATTCCGTCACTTTTAGAATCTAGAATAACCATTGAATCATTACCACTGGCATCAATACAGCTTACAATTATGAAATCCGATATATTGGCATCAGGTACAAAAACCTTAGTACCATTTAACAAAAAGCTTCCATTTTGTGATTGAAGAGAAGATTTTATCACATTAGGATTATGTCTCGCAGTTTCATCTATGGCTAATGTAGCTGTGATTTCTCCGTGAGATAGTCGTTTCAAATAGTCCTTTTTCTGAGCATCACTACCAGCTATATTAATTGCTGCAGTGGCCATAGCTACACTTGATAAAAGGGGAGAGGAAGTTAATGTTCTTCCCGATTCTTCAAGGATTTGACCCAGTCCTAAATAACCAAAGTTCATGCCTTCGTATTCTTCAGGAATGGTGAGTGCCGTCCATCCCATTTCAACCATTTGTTGCCACGTGGACTCATTATATCCCTTAGAATCATTGTCATCTCTTAGTTGTCTCAATTGTGCAACAGGAGCATTATTCTTTAAAAACTCTTTAGCAGAGTCTTTAAGCATGGATTGTTCTTCGTTAAGTACGTATGCCATTTTCTTATTTTTTACCTCTCAGGTGAAGGATTCTTTTTGCAATAATATTCAATTGAACTTCTGATGTTCCTCCTTCTATAGAGTTACCTTTTGTGCGACAAAACTGCTTAGCTACTGCTCCATCATTATACTTTTCTCCTTCCCATCCTAGCCCGTTCACTCCAGCAGCTGCTACCATGGCTTCATATCTCCGTTTGTTGATTTCAGTGTATGCATACTTAAAGAAAGATGATCTTGCACCTATAGGTTTCCCAGATTTTGCTTCTTCAAGGGATCGTTGGATGGTCATGTCTAATGTCCGAGCATCCAATTCTATTTCAGCTATTTCTTTTCTTAACAAAGGATCAGCTAATTTCCCATTATCATCACTACCCATTTGACCTAGAGCAAAGTCATGAAGAGCTTGTTTTACATCAGTATCACCTATGCCACCAATCATAGATCGCTCATGAGTGAGTAAGAAAGTAGCAATAGACCAACCCATATTTTCTTGACCAACTAAGTTTTCCTTTGGCACTTTCACATTATCGAAAAAAGTCTCACAGAATGGTGATTTTCCGCTGATGAGCTTGATTGGTCTTGTTGAGACACCTTCTGATTCCATGTCTATAAGTAAGAAGCTTATACCGCTATGTTTGGGAGCATTTGGATCTGTCCTTACTAAGCAGAATATCCAGTCTGCTTTATCTGCATATGAAGTCCAAACTTTTTGTCCATTCACTAGATAGTGATCTCCTTTGTCTTCTGCTCTAGTTTGTAGTGCAGCTAAATCAGATCCAGCTCCCGGTTCACTATATCCTTGGCACCACCATATTTCACCATTGGCAATTTTCGTCAAGTGCTCTTTTTTCTGAGCTTCATTTCCAAATTTTAATAGAGCAGGCCCCAACATTGAGATTCCAAAACTGAAAAGGGGTTTCCTTGCACCTGCTTTGGCCATTTCATTGAGAAATATTTTGTTCTCTTCAGCAGAAAGTCCTCCGCCACCATATTCTTTTGGCCAATGAGGAACAGTCCATCCTCTTTCTTTCATGGCATTAAACCATTTTATTTGTTCGTCAGTACCTCCAGCAGATTTTTTACCTCCCCAAAAGTAATCTTCAAATTTTTTGACAGGTTTTCTAAGGGCCTCAGGGCAATTCGCTTCTATGAAATCTCTTACTTCTGATTTAAAGGTGACAGTGTCGGTAGTTGCCATAAACTTTTGATTTTACAGCTTCTAAAGTAAGTGATATATGACTAAGAGATTGAAAATGAGATGAGATATTAAACCATTTAAATTTTTTTACTAATTGTTTTTTTGTGCAAACAAAATATTTTCATTTTTATTTGTTTTAAAGACAATCTTACAAATCTCATATGCGATACGAAAACTTACTCTTGCTGTTCCTTACCCTATTCTTTTTGCGAGCTGAAGCTCAACGCGATTTAGTATCATGGTCAGCTTTCAAAATCGAAACAACTGCAAATGACGGAACCAAGTTTGCAATAAAGCCTATTTTAAGACATAATAATGATCTGAGTACTTATCAGAATACCTCAATTGAATTTATCGTCAATCGAAATTTAGGCAAGAAATGGTTTGCTCAGTACCTCTATCGTCATTGGATATGGCCTGACGAACCTAGAGTAAATTTCCATTGGTTTGATGCAGGATACAATACTTCACTTGGTAATTCATTGAAATCCTCCTCTGCTATTAGGTTTCATATTTCTACTACTTCTAATCGTCAATCAGCAGATTTTATAAGAATTAGAGAAAAAATATCATTTGCAAAAGGAAAGATCAAGCCCAATATACAATTAGAAGCATGGTGGCGATTTGATAATGAAAGTGAATTTTCATTGATAAGGTTGGAACCTGGATTTAGTTGGAGCATTGTTCCAGGAGTATCTTTCACTTTTAACTATCGTATCCAAACTAAGTATGGCAACTTTGGTCCACCTACTGAAGATCACTTAGTGAGTTCGATCAATTACTCCTTTTAATGATGAGAATTTTATATAAGATCCGATATAAAATAAGAATAAAATAGTGGCACATTTAATAATCATATCACTAATTCCAAAAGTTTTATATTCACTTTTTATTCTCCAGATAAAATGAAAAACTACATCATCACCATTCTGATTTTATTTCATGTCTTAGGTATAAATGCCCAGTGTGATGCTATCCTAAATCCTCCACAGAGTGCTAGGTTAGCTAATTATAAAATGTCTCTGAATCTAGATCATGAGAATAAAAAATCTACTGGCACCCAAGTGATAACTTTCAAAAATCACTCTCCTGATACCGTACATGAGCTTCGAATGTATATGTATCTCAATGGCTTTAAGAATACATATTCTACCTGGATTAAAGGAGCTGAGGGAAATACATTTGGTCAGGATTTGACCTCAAGAAAACCTGAGGATTGGGGATGGGTAGAAGTTTTATCAATTATGGATCAAAGTGGAAATGACCTTTCTTCTGGCAAGAAATATATCCATCCAGATGATGATAATGAAGATGATGAAACGGTACTGCTAGTCCCTCTGCAAAAGCCTATTCTTCCTGGTGAAACTGCCGAATTTTCAACGACTTTTGAATCTAGACTGCCAAGAACTATAGCTCGTAGTGGATGGGGCCATAATGATTTTTTCCTTTGGGTACATTGGTATCCTAAATTGGGAGTATGGGAGCAAGATATAGATGGAGTCTGGGGATGGAATTGTCACCAATTCATGAGACAAACAGAATTCTATGGTGAATTTGGGGTGTATGATGTAGAGTTGACTATGTCAGATCATCTTGTAGTGGGAGCATCAGGTTGCTTGGTTTCAGATACTAATAATGGGAATGGTACACGGACTAAGGTGTATCGTGCAGAAGATGTAATTGATTTTGCGTGGGCAGCTTACCCACATTTTGATGAAATTAAAGATCGATGGAAGCATGTAGAAATTACGATGCTTTCTCCTCCTGAACATCGGTCACTACAGCCAAGATTCATCAAGGTGTTAAAACATTCCTTAGAGTATTTAGAAAAACATGTTGGCACTTATCCATACAACACGATTACCATAATGGATCCTCCATTAGTAGGATTAAGAAATGGATTTATGGAGTACCCTACATTCAGTACTGGTGGGTCATTCTACGGTTTTCCTAAAGGCATTAGGACTATTGAGTCCTTAATCGTTCATGAATTTGCTCACCAATATTTCATGGGTATAGTTGCCAATAATGAGAAAGAGGCGCCATGGTTGGATGAAGGATTTGTGACTTATTTTGAAGATAGGATTATGGAAGAGTATTATGGTGAGCAGAAGTCTCTTATCGATTTATGGGGTTTTAAAATTGGTAATGCAGAGTTGTCTAGGGCTGAATACACGAGCATGGATAATCATAGAGAGGCTATTGTTGCACAACCTGGATGGAAGTTCAAAAGATATACTAAGGAGCTAGTCTATAGCAAAACCGGAACTACATTTCAAAGTATCAGAAAGATGTTTGGGCAAGAAACAATGGATCTTCTTATGAGGACTTATTTTGATAAATATAAATTCACTCATCCGAGAGCGAATGATTTTTTATCTATTGCGAAGGAGGTGATATCCGAAAGGCATGGCTTAGAAGCTGGAAATAATGTGGAAAGCCTTTTGCATCAAGCATTGTACACGACAGCGGTATGTGATTATGCAGTTAAAACCGTTCGAACTATTGAAACAAGGACAAAGCAAGGGTTGTTTGGAACAAGAGGTGGTGAAGAGAAAAAATCAGAAGCGAAAGGTGTGAAAAGTGTTATACAAGTAGAAAGAAAAGGTGATTTCATTGCACCAGTTGAAGTTGAAATTTACATGGCCTCAGGAGAAGAATTAATAAAAAAATGGGATGGGACGGATTTCATTAAGGAATATGTTCTAGATGGTGAAGTAGTGTCAGTGCATATTGATCCCAAAGAGAATTTATTACTAGATATTGATCTCAATAATAATTCTTATACAAAGGAGAATAACAAAGACCCAATTTCTAAATTCAGTTGGAAGACTTCTAATTGGCTACAACACATTTTTCAATCTCTAAGCTTTTTGATGTAATGGAAAGGATAATTACAGCTATAAAGGAAGCTCAAAGCCTTTGGAAGATTATTCTTTGTATTTACGCATTCCAGTTCATTTTAGCGTCTACTATTGGATTACAAATGATGCAAGTTTTAGATGCTTCATTGGGTAACTCATTGAGCTTAGAGAAACTGGAATCTGGATTCGACTATACTGTATTTACAGACTTTGTGAATGTCCATGGAGGATCTTTTTCCGTATTGTATGGACAGATGCGATGGATGGTTTTAACCTATCTCATATTTGCTTCTTTGATCAGTACAGGAATAATTTACTGCTTAATTCACAAAAGTTCTCAAATCAGTGATTTCTTCAAAGGGAGCTTACAAATGTTTTTTAAACTGTTCATTGTTGATGTAGTTTTTGCAATTCTAATTTTAGCAATAATGGCTATTTCCTTTGCATTGACAGGTATGTTGTTTGGGATAGCACCTACTAGTTTTGATACTGAATTGGTATTTCTGAGATGGACACTACTTATATCGATAATTGCTCTTTTGTTGATTTTTGTACTCACTCTTTGGAAGATTCATATAAAATTTAATTATATCAAATCAGATCAAAGAATATTCAATTCAATAGGAAGTGGTTTTAAATCATTTTGGGCAAGTAAGTGGAGATATATAGCTTATACATTTTTCTTTCTAATCATTTCACTAATTCTGATTACCATGAATTATGCTGCGGGTGATTTACCTTTATTTCCGATGATTATTTTAATTCAGTTTATAGCATTGATTAAGGTTTTTTGGAGAATTGTTTTTTATAAAGTCATTGGAACTTAATAGCACAAATGGAATAATGGCCCATCTTTTTGTTTCTATTTTCTAATATTTCTGAGCTGGGCAATAGATAAATTCATAACATTTCTAGCGGCCACTGCTTCTGTTTCCATTGCAGAGACTGCTGATTCCATCGCATTGATATAATACAATCCATTTCCTAATCGAAAGGAAGGCCATTGCTTCATAGGTGATAGAACAGTATAAGCTTCCCATTCCTGATGGACTTGTCCATTTATATTTCTAAACACCGATTGAACAAATTCTTCACTAAGAGGATTTCGAGAAAAGACTTTATAGATAGGCAAATCCCAATCTGGAGCATATCCCGTTTTGGCAATAGAGACAAATGGAATGCTGTCATCTTCGATTGTGAATATGGTTTGTGGTTGATTTCCTACATCGTTAAAATATTTGTAATTGATATGACCAGCAATAAAATTTGCATGTACTGTTTGATAAGCTCTGTCTCTTTTTACAGAATACTGTGGGAGATGGATGTTTGTCAGATCTAAAGGACAAGCAATTACTACAATCTCAAAAGTATCTGATGTGCCAATATTTGTCTTTATAATATGACCTGTTTTATTTGGCTCAGAAAGCTTTTGAATAGATGTCACTTCACTTTCTAATTGTAAATTGATATTCTGACTACTCAATGCATTTTTGATCATAAGATCATTACCACCTTCCACTGAAAACAATTCACCTCCATCCAAACCTGCTCCTGCCAAAGAAACTATATCAGTGAAAGCATTAATATTTCCATCTTGATGATAATTCACCCTTGATATACAATCCACAAATTCATACACTATCTTTTCACCAATTCCTTGCTCTTTAAAATAATTATAACTGGTCTTCTGAGTCATATCATAAAGTCCTATTGTTTTGAATAGTTGAGAAGGGGAATCAAAACCATATCCTCCCTGTAATAGATCATATACAGAGTTCCATTTGGGTAAAGCTTTTTTGACTACTTTTTGAAGTTCGGCTATGGAATTTCCATAGGCCCATAGCATTTGTAAGGATGAGAATGTTTTATTTCTTCTTGTATTAAGTCTAAATTTTTTTCCATCCCAGATGGCTAAAGTCTCTACTTCTCCTTCGCCTCCATGTGGTATAGTATAGTACGATTGAGATGATGCTCTTTCATGATATGTTGTAAATAGTGATTAGAAGAATGTATGAGGGTAGCTCCTTGTTCTATTAGACCTCCTCCAAGAGCCTCTTTTTTTACCCTGCCTCCTATTCTGTCAGATTTTTCATACACAGTTATATCAACTTGGTCTCCAAGTGCCTGTGTTATAAAATGGCAATATGATGCGCCGCCAATTCCTCCCCCAATTACAGCAATTTTGACTTTGGAGCTTCTATTTAATTCTAAATATGGGACGCGTATCTCTTTCTGTTGATTACTAATATTCTTTTCTTCATCCGAACAACTTAAAAGTGAAATAAATGTGAGAAGTATGACAATTGAAAAAGATGGACTCCACATAAATCTTGCTGATTTTCTATATCAAAATTGTAAAATAACTGATCACCATTAGATTGTAGCATTCTTCTGTCAAAATCCATATTTCATATTTCTCATTTACTATCATATCTGTTATATCTCTACTATCTTGCATCTATGTCAGAAACTCCCCCAAAAGTTAAACTGGATTTTAAGTTGTTAGCCAGGGTCATCAGTGAGGCTAGTCCATATAAATGGTTATTTATAGGTACAATTGTATTGGCTATTGTGTCTGCCCCAGTCTCTATGTTGAGACCTTTGGTAGTGAATATCATGGTGGACGATTATATTATCCAAAATGATTTACCTGGATTATATAATATGACAGCTGTGTTCATTGGGGTGATGTTACTCACTGTAGCATTACGATATTTTCTCATCTACTATTCATCTTTATTAGGCCAGTTAGTAATCCGTGATTTAAGAAGTAAGGTGTTTAATCAAATCACATCGCTTCAGATGAGATATTTTGATAAGACAGCTATAGGAAAATCTACGACGCGTACGATCAATGATATAGAAACTATCAATACGGTTTTCACTCAAGGCATTATTACTATGCTAGCTGATATTCTAGGAATTTTTGCAGCATTGGGATTAATGTTTTTTGCAAGTTGGAAATTGACATTGCTCTGCCTTACTACTATTCCCTTGATGATCATTGCCACTTATATTTTTAAAGAAAAAGTGAAAGTGTCTTATCAAAAGGTGAGGGCCGAACTTGCTAATATGAATGCTTTTTTGCAGGAACGTATTACTGGAATGAGGATCATACAGATTTTTAGTGCGGAAGAACAAGAGATGACTAAATTTAAGGCAATCAATAGGAAGTATACTCGAGCAAACCTCGATGCCATAAATTACTACGCTACCTTCTTTCCAGTAGTTGAGATTATAAATTACCTCACAATTGCAATATTGGTCTATATCGGTGCGAGATATGTAATTGATGAGACTGTGACATTAGGTGCGTTATTGGTCTTTCCTTGGTATATAAATCTTCTTTTCAGACCTATTAGAATGCTAGCAGATAAGTTCAATACCTTGCAAATGGGTCTAATAGCATCAGAGCGAGTTTTTAATATTTTGGATAACAGGAGTGTCATAAGAGACACAGGTAAACTCAAAGTTAATTCTCTTAATGGTGAAGTAGAATTTGATGATGTCACCTTTGCATATGATGGAGAAAATGTTGTACTCCATAATGTAAGTTTTAATGTAAAAGCAGGAGAGACTTTAGCGATTGTAGGTAGTACCGGTAGCGGGAAGACAACTATAATTAATATTTTAGGTCGGTTCTACGAATGTAAAAGGGGTGAAATTAGAATCGACAATAAAAAAATTCAAAAATATGATCTTGAATTTTTAAGGAGTAGGATGGCTATAGTACTTCAAGATGTTTTTTTGTTTCAAGGAAGTGTAATGGATAATATCACATTGATGGATCCTAAATTCACAGAAAAAGAAGTCTTATTTGCGGCTCAGCAGATTGGAGCCGACAAATTCATTGATAAATTGCCAGGAGGATATGATTATCAGATTACAGAAAGAGGAGCTAATTTGTCAATGGGGCAGAGGCAACTCATATCATTTGTAAGGGCATTAGTTTTTGATCCTGATATTTTGATTTTAGATGAAGCTACTTCAAGTATTGATACAGAGACTGAAGAAATAATCCAATATGCTATAGAAAAGCTTGTCTCTAAGCGTACTTCACTCATTATTGCTCATCGATTATCTACTATTCGCCATGCTGATAATATTATGGTTTTAGATAAGGGTAATAAAATTGAATTTGGTAATCATGACGCGCTACTTTCCATAGATGGTGGGAGATACAGAGAATTGTATGAGATGCAGTTTTCTGAAGAACCTATCAGGGTATAGGCACCTCTTTATCCTTTTTTCTGCTAGGTTAATCTATAGATGGAATCCTCTAACTCAATTTATACGTTATATTGGTAATTAGAAAAAAAGAGATTCATTTCGCAATGGAAAAAATGTATCAAAACTACAAGACATTTAAAAGTATTAACCCATTGGTTCTAATCTTAGGATTAATCTTTGGATTATTTTTTTTATTCTGGTTTATAAAGAATATCATTTTTAAAATTTTATATCTAGTTGCTCCAATTCTATTCCTGGCTGCTATTGTTATGAATTATAAAGTGGTATGGGGATATGTCATGTGGCTTTTTAATTCAATTAAAACTAGACCACTATTTGGATTAGCTGCTACGGCTATTAGCATTGTTGGATATCCATTTGTTGGAGTTTATTTGGCACTTAGGGCCTATCAATTAAGAGGAAAATCATTTCAAAATCCAGTTTCAAAGGACGGAGAATATATCAAGTATACTGAAATTGAAAATGAAGACTTTCTCGATATCTCAAATGAAAAACAAAAACAAGCTGATTTGAAAACAGACTATGGTGATCTGATTTAGAGAAATGATTATTGCTTTTGACTAACCCAATTCAATTCATTGCAAAGTCATTAAAATATCACCTTTGGATTGCATAGTTGGATACTTATAGTGCCATCTATTATTTCTTATACATCCTTCCTAGTTTCTGATTTCGTTGAATCAATAGATACAGGTTTATGCGAGGTCTTAGAATGCTCATTTAAATTTTCAAAAAAATTAAAGTTGGCTATCATTTTACAGAATTATATCTAAACCTCTGTAAATCAGCCACATACGTCCTGAATGCTAAATAGATGCATGTTTTGGCACGGTATTTTCATACTGTTAAACAGTTCTTTAACTTTTGAAAATACTTAAGGGATTAAGTATTGGAGAATTTCGGAGCGGTTACTGGGGGGTACACCGCTCCATTTTTTTTTATACTCTTTTTGAAACCGAATTTTCCTCCCTTCTTAGGCTAATTGGCTGCGATGTTTTTATCAAATTTCACCAAATTAGGGCAAGCCTTAAAATCACCATTGATTTTAATGTATGTTGCTTTAAGCTTCTCATCCATCCATTCATTGAAATATTCATTTTTCTTACTCTCTTTGGCAAAATTTTGAATTTTATCATAGTCTTCAGTGATTGAAGCTTGATGAGGTCTTGTCTTGGATTGTACCTGAACTAAACGGTACAATTTGTCACCACGTTCTTCAAATTCAATGGGATCGGAGACGTCTCCGACTTCTAAGGATTCAATAGCAAAATATATTTGATGTGGGAGTTCAGAAGTTTCAAAGAAAGTGTCTCCTGTTTTTGGGTTTCGCATTCTTCCTGCATTATTGTAGCTAAATTGGTCTTTATCAGAATACCTCTTTACTGCATATCCAAAAGGTAAAGAATCATTTTCAATACTATATTTTATGGAATCTAATTCCGACTTGGCTTTTTCTAAATCAGCAGTAAATATATTTGGCTTTACAAGTATGTGTCTAGTATGAATAGAGTTGCCTCTCCGATCTATGAGTTGGATGAGGTGGAATCCAAACTGTGTTTCTACAATATCTGACAATTCACCTTTTTCAAGATTGTAGGCTTCTGCTTCAAATTCAGGAACAAATGTTCCTCTCTTTTGCCAATCTAAATCGCCACCTTTTTGTCCAGATCCAGGATCGTCTGAATATATTGAGGCGAGCTCAGCGAAGTCTTCACCATCTAAAATTCTTTGCTTTATTTCTTCAATTTGCTTAAGAGATTTAGCATTCTCCTCTTCACTTACTTGAGGTTTGTATACAATTTCTGCCAGCTCTACCTCTGCATTTAGAAAGGGTAGACTGTCTTTAGGAATGCTATTATAAAATTCAACAACTTCTTTCGGTGTAATTTGAACCTCATTGATCAACTGGCCCTGAATACGTTGAATAGTCAATTCCTCTCTCAATGGAGTTCTTAACTCTTCTCTATATTCTAAAGGAGTCTTTCCATAGTATTCTTCGAAAAATTCCACACTACCATTCATTTGTGATAGAATGTACTCCATACGTCTTTCTATTTCCCCTTCCACTTCTATTTCGCTCACTTCTATACTATCTAGCCTTGCTTGATTTAACAATAGCTTACTAGAAATCAATTGGTCAATTATTTGACATTGTAGAGCTTGTTCGTAGTTTGGTTGTTGTTGTTTTGCATATTCGAACAGTTCCTGAACATCAGAATACAAAACAAATTCTGATCCTATAGTGGCAATTATTTTGTCCACAACAAGCTTTTTGCCTTGGGCATGACTACTCAAGCTTATTAGAGTGAATAAGAGTAAAAAGAAGTAGGATTTATGTATCATTTTCATTATATATCCATTTTGACAATTTTTGATTGCATTCCTTTATCAAAAATTTCTTGTTTGTAATTTTCTATGGTTTCCTTTTTTCTTTCATGAGTTACTAAACTCTTTATCTTCTCCTTCAAAAGTTCTAAAGGAATAGTATCACGAGCTGCTTTTAATTCTATGATTTTGAAAAAGTATTCATAGTTGTCAATATTTTTTTGAATGGTCTTATCTCTTTTAAGTTTTTGACCTTTTATTAACTCTTTAGGGACAATTTCCGCCACTTTTTCTCCATTTATCCATTCGTTACGCTCCATATAGATTGTGTCGGCATATTGATTTCCAAAGGATTCAATGAATTCAAATTCATTATTCAACCATGCGTTATAAAATCGATCTATCTTTTCAGTCTGTGCTGGAATGGACGCAAAGATGATCTTATAAATGGGTTCTGAAAGGATGTAATTACCTTTATATTTATTATAATAGGACTGGAGGTCATAATCTGTAACATCTCGATCCATTTTCTTCTGTATGATTTGCTCTTCATACCTATATTTTATAAGCTCATTCCTGTAGTCCTCAACAAGCTCTTCTATCTCAAAATCACTGGAGAGAAATTTTAGGGCATCTCTGATAAGTAGCTGATCTTTGATCCATCTGTGTATATATGCATTTGCAATAGCTGTACTATCTTGAGTTGAGGTCTCATCATGTATGATGTTCTCAATTTCCGAGGCGTAAAGCTTTTTATTGTCAATTTGAACTATTACTGGACCAAATTGATCACTTAGCTGATCTTCTTTACAGGTGATCAAAAATAATACAAGGAAGATGATTAGAAGTTTTCTCAAGAGTAAAGTCAACAATATTAAATAATCACTTAATCAATTCGGCAAGTACTGGCTCAATGATATTCACCTTGTACTTTTTCTTTAGTTCTACAAGCCACTTTTTTTCTAATTCCATCTGATAGTCAGAAATCACAAACCCTCTTGCTTCATCAAGTGTTTTTTGCGAAGCCGGAATAATCCTTTTTACTTTTTTAAAAGTGGTCATCTTTAGAGCATTGTTGATATTTGGAGCCGTAAGAGCTCCAGATTTCCAAGTCAAACCTTTCATTTCTTCATCCTCTTTTTCATAAACTTTATCTGAGTACATGACTAACTCCGGTTTCTTTTCTGTTTTATTGAATGATGAGGCTACTTTCTCGGCATCCTGCCTTCCTGCCTTTTTCAATATTTTAGTAATCACAGATGCATCAGTAGATCTTATAGAGTACTCTTCTACCTCAGCTCTTTCGTTCCATTTATACTCTTTTTCATGTGCACTGTAATAAGAAGCTATCCCATCTGCATCATTGGATGCCTTGTCCCACACTTCTTCTTTAGTTATTTCAAAAAGCAAAATGCCTTCCTCATATTCTCTCATAAGATTTCTGAAGTCAATATATTTTTCTTCTAATCTTTCTTGTTGATAATCAATGGTTTTTTCATCAATGAACTTTGCATAAAGCTCTTTTACAGCTATTGAGAGAAGTACATCATGGTTATTCTGCATTCTGCTTCTACCCTGAGCTTTGCAGAATTTCACAAAATGCGAAAGCATATATTTTTCATTTCCAAGGGTGCAGAGCACCTCATCCTTAAACAGAGGAGCTGTCCATTTATATTCATAAAATGTACCGTCTAGCATTTGAATGAAGGTCTCCATGACATTATCATCACATGTATATCCTGACTCACTTTTTATTTCTTCATTGAGTTGTTCTTTTCCAGCAGCTTGTCGATCTTTTTGTTTTGTTCTTTTGAATAAATCATTTTGCATCTTCTCAAATGACTGCATCTCATTTTTGGACACTCTTTTGATGATATGAAATCCTAAACTCGATTCAACTGGCTCAGTAAAATCACCATCCTTCATTAGACTAAAAGCGGCATCCTCAAATGACGTTTCATATTTGCCGATTCCAAATTCAGGAAGTAGGCCATCTTTGTTTTTAGTATTGTTGTCTTGTGATCTTTGCACGACCATAGATTTGAAAGATTTCCCATTTTTTAAATGTAGAAATACATCTTCAGCTTCTTTGGACGCATTTGGATTGGTGACACCTTTAAACTTTTTTCTTATCAGTATATGAGCCACTTCCATTATCCCCCGTGCAGGTCTGTGTCCATCTACTTTCAATATATGAAACCCTAGTTTCGATCTAACAATATTACTCACTTCACCAACAGGGGTATTGTACAACGCAGCCTCTAAATCATAAAACCCTTCTGGTAGAATGGCAGTCATATATCCAAGACTTCCATCTCTTTGCTTTGATCTTTTATCTTCTGAAAATTCTTGAACAACTTCAGCAAAACTCCTTCCTGATTCAAGAGCTTTTTGTGCAGCCTCAATTTTTTTTCTAGCTATTCTCTCTTTAGATTTAGAAGATTTGATCGTAAGGTTTATTTGAATATGACTAACAGCGATATCTTTTTGCATTCTTTCATAGGCTTGCTGAGCTACTCTTTTTGATAATTCTTTATCTACTATGTAGCTATCAGCTAATTGCCTTCTATATCCTGCTAATTCTTCTATGTATGATGGTAAGGTATCTATTCTTTTATCTCGTGCTTCAGCGACCTTAAGTTTAAAATTAGTGTACAAATCAAGATACTCTTCTACACTTTCCTTACTATAATCTGCTTTGCTGCCATTGTTTTTAGAGTAAATATAGTTGAACTCAGAGAGCCTAATCTCAGAACCATCTACTGTAAATAGTACAGGATCATTTTGCCCTGTAACAGATAAACTGATAAGAGTAAATAAAATGATATAAAAGGCTGTTTTAGTCATTAAGTCTTTTAATTGGATTACGAAAATAACTTCTTTCCTTTAAATGATTTTTCACTTAGATATTAAAAGGATAAAACGCATAATTTTGGCTAATCTTATGTCTTAATTTCATAGATCAAATCCTACGTCTTTTCTGTGATACATATCTTTAAATTCTATCTTTTCAATACTTCTAAGTGATTTAGATACTGCTTCATCTTTATCTCTCCCATATGATGTAACGGCTATGACTCGTCCCCCTGATGTTATAGTAGTGTTATTATCTAAATCTGCACTTTTTTTAGTTCCAGCGTGAAATACAATTGACTCTTTTATTTTTTGAAGACCTTTCACATCATATCCTTTTTTATAAGATTCTGGATACCCTCCTGAAACACAAACAATTGTAGCAGCAGTTTCGGCTTTGGAATCTATTATCTGTTCATTTAATTTTCCTTGGGCGGTAGCCACGAAGAGATTCACTAGATCATTTTCTAGTCTAGGAATTACTACTTGAGTTTCTGGGTCTCCCATTCTGCAATTATATTCAATCACTTTTGGAGAGTTGTCCACCAGAATCAGTCCAATAAAAACAAATCCCTGATACCTCATTCCTCGATCGCTCAAACCATTTATTGTCGGTTTTATAATGGTTTCTTCAACTATATTCATCATTGCCTCATCTATGAATGGAACTGGAGAGATTGCACCCATTCCTCCTGTATTTAGACCAGTATCACCTTCGCCTATTCTTTTGTAATCTTTTGCTTGTGGCAAGATGACATAATCACTTCCGTCTGTTAATACAAAAACACTGAATTCTATACCATTCAAAAATTCTTCAATTACAACTTTGTTACTTGCATCTCCAAATTTTCCAGAAAGCATGGCTCTGAGTTCTGTTGTGGCTTCCTTTCTTTCTTTTATGATAAGGACTCCTTTACCTGCAGCTAGACCATCTGCTTTGAGTACATAAGGCCCTTTATTATTATTGATATGTTTTATTCCTTCTTCAATGTTTTTATGGGTCACTTCTATATATGCAGCTGTAGGAATATGGTATTGATTCATAAACTCTTTGGCGAAAGCTTTGGATCCTTCCAATATAGCACCATGCTTACCAGGTCCTATGACGATTAGATCTTTATGCTTTTCTTCCAAGAAATCAGTAATGCCATCTACAAGTGGTTGTTCAGGGCCTACAACCACTAAACCTATTTCATTCTCAATAATAAAAGTCGATATTTTTTCAAAATCTGATAAACTTAGAACCACATTTTGACCTACGGACGATGTGCCAGCATTTCCAGGGCCTATATATAAGTTATCGCATAGTGGGGATTGAGACATTTTCCAACTAAGAGCATGTTCTCTGCCGCCACTACCTAAAACTAGGATGTTCATATTATTCTCTTTGTGAGGTGAAATATTGATATTCTCTTAATCTGAGGTATGTTTTTGTTTCACCTTCAATGAAAAAAGCTACAAATATGTCTGTTATCAAGGAGTATTGATATTTTTGCGCCCTTAAAATTTATCCTAAATGTTTGCATACCTCTCAGGTAAAATAACTCATCGTACACCAACGGCTATACACCTCGATGTAAATGGTGTTGGATATGATATCCAAATTAGTCTCAACACATTCTCAGAAATAGAAAGTAAGGATGAGGTGAAACTGTTCACTCATCTTTACATGAGGGAGGACATTCATACTATTTTATTGTATGGATTTTGTACCATGGTAGAAAAAGACCTTTTTCTAATGCTGACATCGGTCTCAGGAATAGGTATGAATACTGCAAGAATAATATTGAGTTCTTTGCACCCTATGGAAGTAAAAGCGGCTATTGCTTCAGGAGATGCTAATACATTTAAAAAAGTAAAAGGCATCGGGGGAAAAACGGCAGATAGACTCATATTGGATCTGAAAGATAAAATTACAAGACTAGCTACAGTTGAAGAGCTTAAAGAAATTTCTAAAATTCCTATGGGTTCCTCGAGCGAAGAAGCCATTTCTGCCCTTGTTTCCTTAGGGTTTCAAAAGGCAAAAGCTGAAAAAGCTGTTTCTTCGGTTTCGAGTCCTGGAGCAAAATTAGAAGATTTGGTAAAGGACGCTTTGAAATTGTTAACCTAAAAGAAGTCAGAGAAAAAAGAGACCATTAGCAGGCACAAATTTGGCCTTAACACATATCATTTCAACATGTTCAAAGATATTTCAATAAAAAATACGTTCTCGGTGATTTTCTCGTTAATAAACAATGCTACTGAATTATCAAGGTTAAAAGCAGGACTTTTACGATGAATGTTAGAGAGATTGGTTTGTTTTTCCTGGTTCTCCTTTCGATATTGACTATAGGTTTTGAAAAATCCAACGCAGCAGGTGTTGCAGGTCCTTTCGAAAATGAGATTTCTGTTGTCTTAGATACGTTTCCAATGCACGAACGCTATGGCGATTTCGTAACTGATCAGACGTATAATCCATTTGACATACAAACTTCTGAAGTTGAGCAGGTTGTAGAATTTGATTATGAGTCAGGTCAGTACTTGATCTATGAGAAAATTGGAGATGAATTCTATCGTACTCCAGTCTATCTTACAATGGAGGAGTACATTGAGTATACACAAAAACATCAAGAGAGAGAACAGTTCTTGAATCTTGCTGGAGTACAACTCAATAAAGTCGCGTTTAATGCTGATGCAGATCCTTTAAGCAAGTTTGATCTAGACGGTGCGCTTACAGATCGTCTTTTTGGTGGTGTAGACGTAGAGATTAAGCCCACAGGATTTGTGGATTTAACGTTTGGTGTAGATTATCAAAAAACTGAAAACCCAAGATTTACAGAAGAACAACAGAGAGGAGGAAGAGGAATTCCATTTGATTTTGATATGGATATCAATGCAGGTATTGATGGGAATATAGGTGAGAAGCTAAACCTTGATTTTGATTATAACACACTAGCTACTTTTGATTTTGATAATACCCTCAATTTTGGATATAATTCTGAAGATTTTGACGAAGATGATATAATAAAGAGAATAGAAGCTGGTAATGTAAGCCTTCCTTTAAGAAGTCAATTGATAAAAGGAAGAGAAGACCTTTTTGGATTATTAACTGAGCTACAGTTTGGGCCGTTTAGAATTACAGGTATTGCTGCACAGGTCAGAACAGAGCAAAAAGATATAAAAATTGAAAATGGTAACGTTCTTCAGGAATTTGAGATCAGACCTGATGAGTATGATGAAAATAGACACTTTTTCATCTCCCATTATAATCGTAATCAATATGAGCCTGCTCTAAGTAGGTTGCCTCAAATACAATCTATATTCAGAATTACTAATATAGAGGTTTGGGTGACCAATGATCAAAATAGTGATCTCCAGAATGCGACAACAGTAGCAGCCATAGCGGATTTAGGAGAATCTGATCTGGATAATTATACCAATCAAAATACAATCCATCCCCCACTTCCATCTACATCAGGCCTTCAAGATAAAGATGGAACACCTCTTCCGGATAATCGTAATTCCGACTTGTTCAGACAGTTAGTAAATGATAATTCTACTCGTACAATAATCAATACCGCTACTAGATTGAAAACGGTGTATGGTATGACTCAGGTCAGAGATTTTGAGGTTCAGACCATGAGAAAACTCAGACAGGATGAATTCACTTTTTATCCACAATTAGGATTTATTTCACTGAATTCAAGATTAAGGCCTAATCAGGTTTTAGGTGTATCATATGAATATACCTATGGGTTTAATGGGAATGAGGTGTATAAAGTAGGGGAGATTTCAAATGAAAGTAATACGGGAGGATTAAGCGAACAAAGTGTTCCTGAGCCAGAAGATGTAGTATATGTGAAAATGCTCAAGAGCTCTAATCAAGCAGTAAAAAGGAATGCTACAAGTCAAGAGCTGGCTCCGATGTGGAACTTGATGATGAAAAACATCTATCCGCTTCCCACTGCGCAACTCAGTCAAGAAGATTTTAAGTTTGATATCCTTTTTGAAGATTTTACTACCAATACTCTAAAAAGGTATATACCCGAACCTGAGGTAAGGAATACGCCTCTTATGAACCTTTTTCGTCTTGATCAGCTGAACAGACAAGGAGATCCTCAACAAGATGGTGAATTTGATTTTTTACCAGGAATTACAGTTAATGCTAGGACAGGTAGTATAATTTTTCCTGTTCTGGAGCCTTTTGGCCAATCCATGTTAGAACTACTTGATGGCAATCAAGAGCTATTTGACAGATATGGCTATGCTAGCCTTTATAGTGAGAGCCTCATTACCGCTCAGCAAAATCTGGATAATAACAGATTCGTTATGAAAGGTGAATTCAAAGGGAATTCCTCAGACGAGATAATATTAGGATCATTCAATTTGCCACCAAACTCTGTAAAAGTAAAGGCAGGGTCTCAGTATTTAGAAGAAGGAATTGATTACGAAGTAGATTATGCAGCGGGAAGAGTTAAAATTCTCAATGACTTGTATCTACAACAAGGCGTACCAATCAATGTTGAATTTGAGAATAAGAACCTATTTAATCTCCAAAGGCAGACAATGCTTGGTCTTAGAGGTGATTATCAGGTATCGGATAATTTTAACTGGGGTTTTACCTATATGAGGCTTTTTGAAAGGCCTTTTACTCAGAAAGTGAATTTTGGAAATGATCCTATTAACAATAGGATGTTTGGATTTGATATGGACTTTAGTACTGACGCCCCATTTATCACTAGGGCATTAGATGCGCTCCCTCTAATTAGTACAAAAGAAAACTCCTCAATATCTTTCACAGGAGAAATAGCAGCTCTTAAACCTGGCCATGCTAAGGCAATTAATGTACCTGGAGAAGACGGAGCCGTGGTGAGTTTAGATGACTTTGAAGGTTCGGGAAGTAGTTTGCCTCTAGCAGGATTTAATAATAACAGTTGGGTGCTTGCAAGTACACCTAATAGACCAGAAGGAATAGGAAATAGGTTTCCCGAATCAGAGAGGACAAATGATACTGACTATGGTGTAAATAGGGCCTTGCTTAATTGGTTTGTAGTTTCTGACTTTAATGTGAGAACTAATCAAGATAATGATAATCCATACACTAGAAGAGTAGATATCACAGACCTATTTAATAGAGATTTGGATATAGGGCAAATAAGTGATTTGAGACCATTTGACTTGGTCTATTATCCTGATGAAAGAGGCCCTTATAATTTTGATGTTCCCGGAGGGATACCAGGTATTTCTGCAGGAGCTGAATATGATGATTTTACAAGAACTGTAAAACTCAACAATCCGGAGTCCAGGTGGGGAGGAATCATGAGATCTCTTCCAAACAATGACTTCCAACAATCTAATTATCAGTTCATTGAATTTTGGATGTTGAATCCATTTATGGAGCCTGCAGGTTCAGACCTGAATCATGAACCACAAGAAACAGGTAAAATTGTCTTTAATCTAGGGAATGTCTCCGAGGATCTAATGAAAGATAACTTGCAGTACTTTGAAAATTCTAATGCTGTCCCAGGTGAAAACATTCCTACACAAGAGACTAACTGGGGAGAAGTACCACTATCTATACCAAACGTAAGAGGGTTTAATCAACAAAATATAGAGATTCAAGATTTGGGATTTGATGGTATCAATGACTTTGAGGAGCAAGAAAAATTCGCTTCTTATATAAATCAATTTCCTGCTGCAAATATTGAAGATGCATCGAATGATAATTATGTTTCTTATTTAGATGAGACAGCTTTTCCTGATGGAACTCCTTTCTTAGATAGATTCAGAAAATTCAATAACCCTGAAGCAAATGTCCCAAGACCGGGCCTTCAGAATAGATTAGGTAATTCATACCCAGATACAGAGGATCTAAATAATAATAGATCACTAGAGCAGAGTGAAAGTTATTATGAGTATGAAATCAACTTAACGAATAATGGAGGAGAAATTGACCTTAGACCAATAAGTGATTTGGTCACAGATGTAAATGAGGTTAATGGTCCAAATGGACAAATTGAAAAGTGGTACCGATTTAGAATTCCAATAAGTGAAGGTTTTCCTGTAAACGGTATTCAAGGATTCAGGTCGATCCAGTTCATGAGGATGTATATGCAAGGTTTTAAGTCAAAAAAGGTATTTAGACTTGCAGAATTTGAATTATCAAGAAATCAATGGAGAGTGACTCCTAGCCAATGTAGATCGGATGATGCTCAGCAGTTATTGGTTATGGATGATGTGGGAGTAGAGCAAAATAGTGATAGAAGGCCATTTAATTATTTATTACCCAAAGGGATCAAACAAGAAAGATTCTTCAATACTTTTAATACGGTATTTCAGGATGAACAGTCTATGAATCTTAGAGTGTGCAACCTTCCTGATAGTTGTGAAGTGTCTATTAATAAACTACAGATTCGAGATCTAAGACAATATGAAAGAATGCAGATGTTTGTGCACGGTGAAGAAGCTCCTGATGAAGATGGAGTGATTCAAGATGTGGCAGATGGTGATTTGGAAGTTTTTATAAGGCTGGGAAAAGATTTTAATAATAATTATTATGAATATAGCCTTCCTCTTACTTTGTCAAGGGAGGATAGATTGCCAAGTCCAAATGTAGACGGGACCAATGTCAACGAATATGAAAGGGAAGTGTGGCGACCAGAGAATATGTTTGACTTTGCGCTACAGCTCTTTCCTCAGATGAAATTGAGGAGGAACAGTGATTCTGGTGTGCCCAATGAAGTATATAAATTACCAGTCACGGAGTTTCCACAATTTATCGATTCTATAAGCAACCTTGCGGCTAAGGTTGCAATAAAAGGAAATCCAAGTATTGGATATATTAAGTCACTGGTTGTAGGAGTAAGAAACCCTGAAGGTGGCAATAACGGAAGACTCTGTGCAAATGTATGGGTTAACGAGTTAAGGCTAAAAGGACTTAATGAAGAAGGTGGTGTAGCAGGACTGGCACGAATGGATGTTGAGTTGGCAGATTTAGGAAATATTACTGCGAGTGGGTCTTACAGTTCAGTGGGTTTCGGTCAGATAGATGATGCTGTAGCACAAAGAAATTTGGCAGAATATATCGATTACGATGTGGCTGCTAATTTAGAATTGAGTAAGCTCCTACCAACAAATTGGGGAATGAGCATTCCTTTTTACTGGCAATTTGCTAACTCTATACAAAAGGAAAAGTATGATCAATATGAATTAGACTTGTCCGGAGACCAGCTGCTTCAAAATCCAAATTTAGATGAAGCACAGAGGGAAGACATAAGAGATAGAAATAATAAACAAACCAAAATAAAAACGATAAATCTTACTAATGTAAGAAAGACAAGAACAGCTGCGGCCGATAAGAGAAGAGAAGAAAAAGGAAAAAAGCCCAAGAAACCTATGCCATGGGATATTACAAATTTCAGTGCGAGTTATGGATATACTCAGACTGAATACAAAGATTATTTGATCAAAAGTGATAAGACCACTCAGCATACAGGATCTCTGGATTATGGATTTTCTAAAGGAGCAAACTATATACAACCGTTCAAAAAACTCAAATCTAAACCACTCAGATTTATAAAAGAATTGAACTTTAACCCTTTCCCTAACTCCATATCTTTTAATACAGATATGAAGCGTCTTAAAGGAGAAAAATTGTATAGGGTACCTGATATAAATGAAGGATTTGAATATTTCTTTAATGATCAGAAATTCACTTGGGATCGTAATTATGCCTTACAATGGGATTTGACAAGAAGTATTAAATTAAGTTACGATGCATCTGCCCAAGCTGTAATTGATGAGTTGAGACAAGTAGGGATAGCAGCCACCAGAGATCAAAGAGACTGGGCGGATCAGTTTGGAAATGATTTTGATGAAAATGGAGTTCAATACAATGATCTTATCAATCAGAATCAAAATCTACCTAAAGATTACAGAAATGAAAACCTTAGGGACTTCGGTAGGATGAAGAATTATACTCAAGGTATTTCATTGAGTTATACTCTTCCATTCAAGTATTTGCCGGGATTAGATTTTATTTCTGCTAGAGCTCAGTATGATGGCGATTATTCATGGACAGCTGGGTCTCAGTTGCTTAATAATACCATTGATGCAATTGCTAATCCTGATGATTTTGAGAGGCAGGTAGTTGGAAATGTTATTCAGAATAACCAACGAAGAGCATTTAATACAACTTTGGCTTTTGATAAATTATACGATAAGTTACCTTATCTCAAGTCTATAAACAAAAAGCCAAGAAGAACAACAAGAAGAGCTGGAAGCCCTAGATCAGCTAATAACGATAGAACCTCTAGCAGACAAAGAGAACGAGAGGCATCTACATTTGAGAAGATTTTCATCAGACCACTTTTGTCTGTTAGAGAGGTGAAATTCAATTATAGCCAAGATCTTTCCACTGTCATTCCTGGTTTCTTGACTTCTCCGAAATTTTTAGGTAATAATTCCAATTCTCCTGGTTATGATTTCGCTTTTGGAATACAACCTGAATTGAATTCTTATTTACCTGAACTAGCAGAGAATGGCCATATTTCTCAAAACCCTTTTCTGAATCAACAAGTAAATCAAACGAACATAAGAACCCTTGATGCAAAAATAGAATTGGAGCCATGGGTAGATTTTACCATTAATGTGGATTTCAAAAAATCATTTGCTGAGAACACTGCTCTTGATTACATATTCGGACCCCCATCAGATACCATAGGAGGTAATTTTGATAATCAGTATGAGATAAGGGGTTTGAGAAATTTTGGCTCTTATGAAGTGTCTTATTGGGCATTGCAGACTTTATTTAATGGAGATATACAATCTGTATTCAGACAGTTCGAAAAAAATAGAATAGCAATTTCAGCTCGCCTTCTTAGAGAAAGGGGCGATAGACCTGACCTGCCTCATGATGTAGACGGTCCACTTTATGCACAAGGTTATGGTAGACAAAATCAAGAGGTCTTAATACCAGCCTTTATAGCCGCTTATACAGGAGGTGATCCAGAGACTATGGACCTCAACCTCACAGAGCAGGTGAAAAAAGGAAGTTTCCTTCCAAAACCAAGTTGGGATTTGAGATACAATGGTCTTAATAAATTGCCATTCTTCAAAGATATTTTTACTAGTGTAAGTGTATCTCATGGTTATGATGCTTCCCTTGAAGTCAATAGTTTCCAGACGGATTTACAATACGACAAATTTTATGGCGGAAGTGTATCTACCAATAGTAACTTCAACCCAACATTTATTGATCCACTTATAGCCTCTAAAAATTATTTCAGTCGATATGAAATTCCAGATATCGTCATCTCTGAACGTTTTGCTCCGATTATCGGAATTGATATGAAAACAGTGAACGATATGAATATCAATTTCGAATATTCTAAGTCAAGAATTTTGAGTCTCGATCTCGGAGTTGGGCAATTAAATGAGGTAAATACTACTGAAATACTTTTCGGTTTTGGATGGGTATTACAAAATGTAAATATTCCATTTCTAACTGGGAGACAACTTAAAATTCCTAAAGTGAGAGTAGGTGTTGATACAGAAAATGGACTTCAAACTGGTGACAAAGAAGAAGAAAGAGAAGACCCACAAGCAGGGGAGAGGGGTGTAAACACTGAACAAAATAAAATGAATATCGCATTCAATTTTGGGTTCAGAGATGATGTTACCTTTTTGCATGAGCTGGATAGTGGTGCAAGCTCAAAGGCTATCAGAGGTCTTAAATCGATAAGCATCAACCCAGCTGTTGATTACGATATCAATAAGAATTTTACTTTAAGAGCATTCGTAGAGTATAATTTAACTGAGCCATATGTTAGTGACTCATTCAGATCTACCAGAATAGAAGGTGGTATCACAGCAAGATTTAACTTGAATTAAGAATAAATGATCAGATACATCGCCATAATCCTCATAGGAGTAAGCATAGTAAGTTGTGGAAAAAACTGTGATCAAGAATTCTTTTTCATAGATCTTAAGCCAACACATTCCCTCGAGAGTGAATGTATAGAGGTGGGAGAATCATTTAATTTGTCTCTAACATATACGGATACATTGAGGGCATTTTCGGGTGTAGTTTTGACAGTTTTTGATACTATCTATCAGCCCAATGATACTATAGTCAACTCTAGGAATGAGCAAGAGATTAATCTCATTGATATTAAAAATTACCAGTTTATTACTTCAATTACATTTCATAGACTTAATGATTCTGTAAGTAATATTGATCAGCACAGCAGAGACTTAGGAGCTTTTAATGTGGCAGTGAACAGAGGATCTGAGGCTGTAGATAATT
>MDSX01054515.1_pt1 | contig 26789 bp, 26 predicted proteins | sample 811141 | NCBI WGS metagenome assembly MDSX01 (sample SAMN05326642, study PRJNA326480) | marine metagenome | isolation source: seawater | place: Atlantic Ocean: South East | collected 2010
CAACTGTTATTGTGCCGACATCACCCGCACCTTTCCGGTGGGCGGTCGGTTCAGCGGCAGACAAAAAGCGCTTTATGAGATCGTGCTGCAGGCGCAGCTTGCTGCGATAGATGCCGTGATGCCGGGCGCATCCTTTAACGATCCTCACGAAGCTGCGGTTCGCGCTATTACCTACGGTCTTAAGGACCTCAAACTGCTCAAGGGCAGTGTTGACAGTCTTATTGAGAAATCTGCCTATCGAAAATTCTTTGTCCACCGCACCAGTCATTGGCTGGGGATCGACGTGCATGACGTTGGAGAATATCGCGTAGGCGACACCTGGCGCACCCTCGAACCCGGCATGATGCTGACCATCGAACCCGGCATTTATGTCCCGGCCGATAAAAATATCCCAAAGCCATGGCACGGAATCGGCATCCGCATCGAGGATGATGTATTGGTGACAAAAACCGGGCGTGATGTACTTACCGAAGAAGCGCCCAAAGACCTCGCCGCCATTGAATCCCTCATGGCCTCGGGTCAGTAATGTCATCATGCGTTCGCGGGTCACGATTGTTGGCGGTGGACTCGTAGGGGCAAGTCTGGCATGCGCGCTGGAACCGCTGGATCTTGATATCACGGTACTAGAAGCCACCCCGCTTCAACACGACCATCAGCCAAGTTTTGACGAGCGCACCATTGCGCTGACTTATAGCTCGAGGCGGGTGCTGGAAGGCATCGGTCTCTGGCCTGAGATCACGTCAGACGCGGGGCCGATTCATCGCATCCACATATCCAACCGTGGGCACTCCGGATTCGCAAGGCTCGATCGAAACCTCATTGGAACGGATGCGTTGGGTTATGTCATACCGACCCGCACTTTGGGACACGCGCTGACCGAACGCCTGCGCAATAATCCTCGGGTCGATTACCGATGCCCGGCCGAGGTCAATAGCATCGACCATGACCCGCAAAACTCTTCTATTCGGGTCGAGGTTGCGGGCGAACAGTTTTCGTCTTCTCTCGTTGTACTGGCCGACGGAGGCCGCTCATCACTTGGCCAATCGATGGGTCTGAAATCCAAGGAAAAGCAGTACGATAAAGAGGCGCTGATAGGCATAGTTGGGGTCGACCGGGATCAGGATGCCACGGCTTACGAGCGTTTCACCCGCCATGGCCCGCTCGCACTGCTGCCTCTTGACGAGAGGCGTTACGCACTGGCTTGGACACTGCCTAAAGCTCAGGCTAGTGAAATGGTGACGCTGCCTGAGAGGGTTTTTCTTGAAGAGCTTCAGGATGCGTTTGGTGACCGGGTCGGGTTTTTCAGCCGATGTGACCGGCTAAAGACCTATCCACTGCGGCGCGTGGAAGTCGAAACGCCGGTGGGGGACAGACTCATCGCGCTCGGCAATGCGGCCCACATTGTTCATCCGGTTGCCGGTCAAGGCTTTAACCTTGGTCTTCGGGATGTGGCCCACCTGGCTGAAGAAATCTTGTATGGCCTAAAAAATAATAAAGATATCGGCGACTTTGAAGTGCTGGCCCAATACGCAAGACTTCGACATAGGCAAACCAAAAGAGTGATGCGATTTACGGAGGGTCTGCTTCAAGTATTTACCAATGATTATCCCGGTCTGTCATCTGGACGGAACTTCGCACTGAATATGCTCGAAATCCTGCCTCCAGCGAAACGGATTCTGCTGAAACGTACCACTGGCCTTTCGGGGTCGCTTCCACGGCTGGCCCGCGGACTGCCGCTCGGCGCCAGCCTGTGATTCAAACCCAAACGCCTGATTGTGATGCACTCATCGTCGGCGCAGGCATGATAGGTGGTGCCTGTGGTCTCGCTCTCGCCCGTCAAGGCCTAAACGTGAGCGTAATCGATAGGGATCACTTAAATCAGCATGCCAAGGCAGAGCCAAGACGCGTCAGCGCCATTAATCTGGCCTCGGAAAATATTCTGAGACGCCTTGAAGTTTGGGATGAGGTTTTGGCCTCACGGCCTCAAACATTTGACCGCATCGAGGTTCGGGATGAGGGAAGCTCCGGCACTATCTCTTTTGATGCAGCTGACCTCGGACTCACTCATTTAGGGCACATCATTAGCAATGAGGCGATCACTGGCGCCCTGCATCATTCGCTTGATAAAGAACAATGCGTGTCTTTGCGCCTTCGCCAAGCCCCCATTGCAATTGCCTCTTCCGATTCGTCTGTCACCGTCACTTTGGAGACAGGGGAGATGATTTCTGCGCGTATTATGATCGGCGCTGATGGCGCAAACTCCAAAGTCAGAGAACTCGCCGGGATCACGCACCAGCAATCCTCCTACGAACATATGGCAATTGTGGCTACGGTAAAGCCCGAGTTGCCTCATGCCTCCTGTGCCCGGCAACGCTTCCTGGCAAGCGGGCCACTAGCCTTTTTGCCTTTAGCAAATAACGAATGTTCCATTGTGTGGTCGGCCAATACCGAAAAGGCAGAGCAGTTGCTTGCGCTTGAAGATGAGGCTTTTTCGCTCGAACTTGCCGACGCATTTGAATATCGCCTCGGTCGTATCCAGAAGGTCAGCCCGCGCGCATGGTTCCCTCTCGTTCGTCGCCACGCCGTCAATTACATCGGTGAACGGATTGCCCTCATCGGCGATGCCGCCCACACGGTGCACCCTCTCGCGGGCCTTGGAGCAAACCAGGGCTTTGCTGATGCTGCAGCTCTTTTTGAGGTAATTTCTAACGCATCTTTGCAAAATCGTGATCTCGCATCCCGATCCGTATTGCGTCGCTATGAGCGTTGGCGACGCGGTGAAAATGCTCTAGTGCTTAAGGTCATGGACGGATTCCACGGGCTATTTGGCACAGATAACCCAGCACTCTTGCGCCTTCGGGGTTTGGGCCTCAACCTGACCGACAACGCGCCTTTAATCAAGGAAACACTGGTTCGATATGCGGTTGGACTTGAGGGCGATCTTCCACAACTGGCCCAGATGAATTAGAGCAGGTTTTGCCGCACGATGAAATCAGCTTCAATCGTTTGCCAGCCAGTTGTCCTCAGCCTTTGGGGAGTTTTCCTAATTCTTTTTATAGCACCCTCGATCTTCGCTGATCAGGATCATCCAGAGGATCGCGTCCGCACCCGGGTGGTCCCCCTGGTCTTTTCCAGCGACAACACACAGATCGCGTACGGTCTTGGGGGCGTATCCATCGGGGTAGGCCAACCGCAAGTAGCCCTTTTCGTGCTGGGGTTCGTTTCCGAGAATGATTCCAGTGCAGTCTCCGTGGGCGCGATTAACTACCGGATTCCCAGAACTAAAAATTTGTATTTCTCCGGACTTTTTTATCAGTCCGACATGCCGCACTACCGCTACTTTGCTAGTGACGATCCAGGCTATGCAATTCGCGCAAACAACTCAATACCGACTTTCACAACAGTGGGCCTAAATGACACTGTTGCCCGGATTCAAGCCCGCTGGGTTCTACCCATTGGTGCTGCAAAAAGCGAGGACTTCAGCCTCTCGCGGCGGACGATTCTGCCTGAGCAACCACAACCGGCGGTCTCTTTGCATCCTACAGAAAGCGGCGTCAGCAGCATCCGCTTTGAATGGGAAACCTACGAACGGGATTTCTCGCAGTCGGGTAAATCCTCCGACTCGGGCAGCGATGTTTTTCGACTGAAATTTGACTGGGACAATACCGGATCGCGCCTCATCCCAAATTCCGGAGGGAGAATCCGGCTAGGCTCTGAATGGGGGAAGAATAGAGGCAGTCATAACGGGCCGTGGAAACTATACGAAGGGGCGATCACTGGGTTTTTTGCAGTGCCGCCCACTCTTGGATGGGCAAAGCAACAGGTCCTTGCTCTGAATTTGCATGTCGCCGATACCCCCACTTGGGAAGCCTCTTCCGCACAGAATCGCCCTCCTGCGTATCTTGGCGCCCGCCTCGGCGGACTGTTACGTCTGCGTGGATATCGAGGCTCTCGATTCTATGATCGATCAAGTTGGGTCTACTCAGCGGAGTACCGGCTAATCCCCAAATGGCAGCCACTGGCAGGTCTCTTCAACAAACTGGGTTACCGGGTGCCATGGTGGCAACTCACGCTTTTTGCCGATAGTGGTCGAGTGGCTCCCCATTTTGATCTTCACGACTTCCATCAAAACATGAAAACAACTATGGGTCTCGGCCTGAGAATCCTGGCCGAAGGGCTGCTGGTCAGGATCGACTTTGCTAAAAGCGAAGAGGAATCGGCCACCGTTGTCGCGATCGATCAGGCATTCTGAATCTTTCCATTCACATCTCGCCGCTCTATAAATGGGACGGAGCCGATCGTTTATAATTTTACGAAGTTTTAATTTGGCATCATCATGTCCGAAAATGACGACCTCAAGCGGGCGGGGCTCAAAACCACGCAGCCGCGCCTTAAGATTCTTGCGATTCTAGAAAGCAGCTCCGTGCGTCACGTCAGCGCCGAAGACGTCTATAAACTTTTACTAGAACAGAATGAAGAGATCGGACTTGCAACCGTTTATCGGGTACTGACCCAGTTTGAGGCGTCGGGTCTTGTCATTCGTCATAATTTTGAGGGCGGTCGCTCGGTTTTTGAACTCAATGATGCCGATCATCATGACCACATTGTCTGCGTCAAATGTGGCAAGGTTGTTGAATTTTCAGATCTTGACATTGAAAAACGTCAGCAAAAAGCTGCTCAGGATGCCGGGTTCATTCTGCAAGATCATGCTCTCTATCTTTACGGCGTTTGCCATAAATGCGCCAAGCAAAAATCGCTTTCCTAGTTTCTGTTTGTCCGTCTTCTGAATTCATCCGCTTACCCCAATTTCTTCAAGGAGAACTGTATGCCCACACTGATCTGTGGCTCGCTCGCGTTTGACACCATCATGATGTTTCCTGACCGCTTTAAGAATTACATCCTGCCTGACCAGATTCATATTCTGAACGTTTGTTTTGTTAATCCTGAAATCCGCCGGGAATTTGGCGGCTGCGCAGGAAACATTGCCTACAACCTGAAACTGCTCGGCGGTGATCCCCTGCCGATGGGAAGCGTGGGAAAAGATTTCTCTGATTACCGACAACGGTTGGTGGATATGGGAATCAGCGACGAGCATATCCTTGAGATTCCGGAGCTTTACTCCGCACAGTGCACCATCACGACGGACCAGGACAATAACCAGATCACCAATTTTCACCCGGGCGCGATGGGAGAGGCTCATCAGAATAAAGTAGCCAACGCCAGTGGCGTCTCACTTGGTATTGTGGCACCGGATGGACGCGATGCCATGATCCAGCACGCACAAGACTTTGCTGCGCAGAATGTCCCCTTTATGTTCGATCCCGGCCAGAACCTGCCGCTTTTCTCAAAAGAAGAACTGATGGTCTTCCTAGCTCAGGCCACCTGGTGCGTCATGAATGACTATGAGTCGCAGCTCATGATGAACACAACGGGCGAGTCCATAGAGTCTCTGGCAAGTCAAGTTGATGCGTTGATCGTTACCCGCGGGGGCGAAGGATCCGTTATCTATGCCAAGGGAGAAGAAATCGAGATTCCCCAGGTTACTGTTGACGAGGCCGTGGATCCAACGGGATGTGGCGACGCTTATCGAGCAGGATTGCTGTTGGGCCTGGAAAATGGCTGGGGCTGGGAAACAAGTGGTCGAGTGGGCTCTCTAATTGGAGCGCTCAAAGTTCAGCAGAAAGGAACGCAGAACCACGAGTTCTCCATGGATGAGTTTGCCCAGCAATACGAAAGCCATTTCGCAAGCGCATTGCCATCCGGTTAGATCAATTCAAGGAACTACGTAGTTAATCAAGTACGGGAGTTTAGAAGTCTTTGCATCAACAACAGTCCTGCGATGACGCCGGCGGCAGCCGTCAACCAAATCCCTTCATCCGACCACCAGATTCCCGCGATTGGATTATCAAACGAAAATGGGAACAACCACAGGTAAGAAGTATGGTATGCGCGCTGGCCAGCATCGAGAATAAGATGGAGCAAGATGCCTAGCAAAAGACTGACGAACACCCGCAATCGGATATCGCGCTCAAAAAAGAGGCAAGCTAGCCATGCCTGAAAAAAAAGCGGTATAGGACTGTGAAGCACTTGAAGCGCAATAAACAAGTCCGGAGAGATTATTTTAACGCCCATGGAATACGATAGATTCGAGATTACTGACACCGGTCCGCGAATCAGGTCGGGGAAAATACATCCCAACAAAAAAATAGGCGCAAGCAAATATCGAGTTGGCTTAAGCACAACAATTAGATAACCAAGGACTCCGTGAACTAGCAGATCAGGCACTTCACATCCTTCTCAACAGTATCTTTCTCCGTCCGGACCAGCGAAACTCCCGAAACAAAAGAACCATCACAAAGACCAAAGGAGGCACTGAAATCAACAGCTTGGCATACCAAATAGATTGATCCTCCCAGACATGATATTCCTCCAGAATGGAAGGCTCATCACGGACGTTAAGCTTGAATGCGACAACCTCTCCCGCGCTAAATGGGGGCGAATTTTTTAGGTTGAATGTCTTCGGTCGGCCGTGCCTCCAATTTACCGTAAAGGTATACTCTGACGTAGCCAGCACCTTACTGCCGTTCGATGTAATGTAGTTTTTATCGAAATGGTGAGCAACACTGCGGATTTCTGGCGCCTTAAGGTAGGCGTAAGAGGTCATCCCGACTAGGAAAAGAGCAGCAATTAGCATGCTTGTCCAACGATGCTTATCAACTTTATAAATCGCTCCAGTTTTTTCCCGCATACCTTTTCTCATCCTTGACTCGCGAGATTAAAAATTCCTTTCACGTGGATATTCTTGCGACCCATAAGTTACCTCAGTCACCAGGCTTCAATATCCTCAGGGGCAACGACTCGTCTCGCTGAAGCCAGTTATCTGCCGGATAGCGTGCTGTCCCCGAGATCGCGTGCAAGGTATAGGCATAACGTGACTTAGAGCTTCGATTTGCTTCACTGTAGTGCGGTAACGCGCCGTGCAACACCACGAGCGTCCCGGCCCCAACCTCAATAGGGACCCTGCTGTTTTCATCAAACTGGGGCGCTTCCGGAATGATTTCCATCTGCAACTGTTCGTTGATGCGCCGAAAACGTGAGCGCAGACCATTTTTATGCTGGCCAGGTAGGACCCAAAGACAGCCGTTTTCAAGGGTTGCGTCTTCAAGCGAAAACCAAAACCCAATGACACTCTGCGGCACAGTAAACAAAAAACTGCCGTCCTGATGCCAAGTCACTTCGCCCCCGATCGCAGGCTGCTTAAATATCAACATGGATTGCAGCCATTGTGGCTCAGAAATTCCCAGTTGTGCCACAAGATTGGCAAGGCGTGGCTGATAAGAAAAACATTCAAATGCGGGGTTCAGATCGTGCAGTGCATGGCCGATCTTGTTGATGGCTTTTACTTTCGGTACCGTGAGATTTCCCTTGTCATCAAAAGCGTCTTCTTCAAAAAAACAACGAATCTTGTCGCCCGAGGTTTCAAAATACTCAGAAGCGGCATGCTGCTGAGAGGTGGTTGAAAAAATTGCAGCAGCCTCTTCTTCGTCAAAGTCTTCGACAAGCGCATCGGCTGCCAAAATCAACTGACGGCATTGATCCAAAGGGGCAAAATCTTCTATCACAAGTAACCCCTCCCGATGCCACACCTGCAAGGCGTCGTCCGTCACACGTCCGGCTTCATCACTCCTAAACCGTGACAGTCCAATTTCGGATTGACTTGTCATAGCCAAGCGCTGCTCAACCGCAGATCTCACTTAAGAATGATTTGCCAGTGCCGAACGGTGCGACCTTAAGATGGTGCGCCAGTGTCTCTCCGATATCAGCAAAGCTCTCGCGTTCGCCCAAATCGACTGCGTTAGCGTCAGGACCAAAGGCAAGGACCGGCACGTGCTCCCGCGTGTGGTCATGGCCGGGCGCCGTTGGATCGCAACCATGATCAGCTGTGGCAATCACTACATCTTCGGGTCTCAGCAGTGCTCGCAACTCCGGCAAGCGCCTATCGAATGCCTCCAAAGCAGCCGCATATCCACCGATGTCGCGCCGGTGTCCATAAAGCATGTCGAAATCAACAAAATTGGTGAAGATTAATGAGCCATCATTGGCGTTATGGACGGCATTCAATGTCTCGTCAAATAGCGCGGAGTTTCCGCTGGCCTTCACCTGCTCCGTCACGCCCCGGCCCGCAAAAATATCTGAGATCTTGCCAATCGAAATCACGTCCGCCCCCCTTTCTTTGACGCGGTCAAGCAAGGTTGCTGAGGGAGGCGGCGTCGTGTAGTCGCGGCGGTTTTCCGTGCGAACAAATTCGCCGGGCCGCTCACCCTGAAAGGGCCGTGCGATCACACGACCAACATTCCATTTGTCGACGAGTTCCCGAGCAACTTCACAGACGCTATAGAGTCGATCCAAACCAAAGTAGTCTTCATGCGCCGCCAACTGAAAGACGCTGTCTGCCGACGTGTAGCAGATCGGCATGGACGAGTGAATATGCTCCTCGCCTCGCTCATCAATAATGGCTGTACCGGATGCGTGGCAATTTCCAAGCAATCCAGTCAGTTGCGCTTTTTCGATAAGTGTCTCTGTCAATTCTCGCGGAAAGCACGGCGTCAATTGTGGGAAATAACCCCAATCTATAGTGACGGGCACACCTGCCATCTCCCAGTGTCCACTGGGAGTATCTTTGCCAGCACTTTTCTCTGCCGCGTATCCCCAGGCACCTTCGGGTGCTATGCGCTCTAGTCCCATTGGCCACCGACCCCGACTGGCAGCGGCAGCGTGGGCCAAACCAAGAGTGCAAAGGTTAGGAAGGTTCAATGGACCTCGCGTAACTCCGTCAATCTGAACCCGCCCTTGAGCGCAGTGTTCGGCGATATGGCCAAACGTATCTGCACCCTGGTCACCAAATTCATAGGCATCGGCACTCGCTCCGATGCCAAGCGAATCCATCATCAGAACAATTGCTCGGGCCATGAATCAGGCTATCCTCTCGATCACGACCGGCGAGATACCCGCAGGTTCCTCATCGATGACGACGGCCTGCGTGATGATGTCCTTGACATTTTCTGCGGCGGCTTCGTTCGCTGCATGAACCCGACAGATCGGCTCTCCCACTTCCAAGCTGTCATCTAAACGCACAATTCGATCCAAGCCCACAGAAAGATCAATTTCGTCATCGGGATGGGTTCTCCCTCCGCCAAGCTGCACAACCGCCAGCCCGATGGCCCGGGTATCAATTGCAGAAACGAATCCTGCCTGCAAAGAACAGACATCCCGAACGATTGAGGCAGCAGGTAAGTGATTATTGGTGTTTTGTGAAAAATCTGTCGGGCCGCCAAGGGCTGCCACCATTTGATCAAACCGCGAGATGGCCTCACCGCTCGCTAGTGAGGCTTCTAAAGACACTTTTGCCTGATCCTGGTCTTGCGCAAGGCCAGAAGTCATCAGCAACGCAGAACCCAATCCGATAACCACCTCATGTAATCGAGCATCACGACGACGGCCTTGGAGATAGTCGACACACTCAGAGATTTCCAGAGCATTGCCAGCCACTGGCGCCAACGGCTGATTCATATCCGTAACCAACACCGAGGTCTTGAGCCCTGCCTCATCCGCAACCCGGTTAATGCTCGTTGCCAAATCTCTTGCTTCATCCATGCTACTCATGAAAGCGCCATTACCGACCTTGATATCCATAGCAAGTGCATCGAGTCCTGATGCCAACTTCTTGGACAGGATCGATGCGGTAATCAAAGCGACAGACTCTACGGTGGCGGTCACATCCCGCACCGCATAAAGACGGCTATCGGCGGGGGTGAGTGCTGAGGTTTGGCCGATGATGGCGCAACCCACTTCTTCAACGACCGTTTGAAATTTTCCGGAGGAAGGGCGAAGGTCATAACCAAGAATGCTGGTGAGCTTATCCAACGTACCGCCAGTGTGGCCCAGGCCTCTACCTGAGATCATCGGCACATGAGCACCGCAGGCTGCAAGCATCGGCGCAAGCATGAGACTAACGACATCTCCTACGCCGCCGGTGGAATGCTTATCGACCACCGGACCTTGCAGTCGACTCCGATCCCAACGCAGTACCTCGCCAGAATCACGCATCGCCAGTGTCAGTGCAGTGCACTCCTTTGGGGACATGCCGTTAAAAAAAACGGCCATGGCAAAGGCTGCTGCCTGACCTTCGCTGACAGCACCATTTGTCAGCCCATCAACAAAAGTTCTGAGCTCCTCCCCAGTAAGTTCCTTGCGGTCGCGCTTTCGGCGAATCACTTCCTGAGGAAGAAAGACATCATTCGCCATACGGCACCCAGATATTTTTGATCTGCGTAGCCCGGCGTAGAAAAGGCCGACCCTGAGACAGGCTGGTATCACACCAGTCACGCTCTCCGGAAAAGACCCACGTCTGCTTTAGGTTCCCGCTGGACAAACGCTCTACTTCCGTCACCATCTCATGATGGCCCGCACACCATAGGCCATCAACGTTATCGTGCCGAGCCAGTTCCTTGGCAAGTTCGGGACGCGAACCCGTAATGATATTGACGACACCAGCAGGCACATCGGAGGTCTCCAGCACCTGATAGAAATCTGTTGCCACCAAAGGTGCATTCTCTGAAGGAATCACCACAACGACGTTGCCCACAGCGATGGCTGGCGCCACCAATGACACGAGTCCAAGCAGGGGGTGGCTTTGCGGGCAGATAAGTCCCATGACTCCAATGGGCTCCGGCATAGCAAAAACAATCCTCCCGCCCGGTGCGTTATGACTGACGCCCTCAAACTTATCGCACCAGCCTGCGTAGTACAACAAACGAGAAATGGCGGCCGTCACTTCCTGCTCGCCATCTGTCCCGGTCAGTTCTTTAATTCTCTTGGCAAACTCATCAGCTCGTACCTCCAGATTCTCTGCCAAGAAGTACATCACCTGAGCCCGTCCATGAGCGCTCCCCTTGCCCCAGGCAGTAGCACCATGAGCCGTCTCAACGGCATTGCGGATGTCTTTACGGTTCCCCTCGCCCACCTCACCCGCAAAAGATCGATCCAGCGCAGCAACAGGGTGGCTATAACCACTATCAGGACGGACCTGACGACCGCCAATATAAAGTTTTGCCGTGCGATCAAGGGCATTACCCTCGGCAGGAAGTTTGGGCAAAACCGGATCAGACGGTGGGTTTTCATCTGGGAGCAAATCGAGGGGGCTGCGCCGATAGGCCCAAAGACCTTCAATACCGCCCTCTCGACCAAACCCTGACTCGCGATAGCCACCAAAACCGACGGCCGCATCAAATTCATTAGTACAGTTCACCCAAACGACGCCTGCCTTCACTTTGGAGGCTATTTCCAGAGCAAGATTCACATTCTCACTCCAGACACTGGCTGCCAAGCCGTAGCGGGTGTTATTCGCGATCTCGATCGCTTCGCTATGGGTTCGAAAGGTCATGACCGCTAGCACAGGCCCAAAAACTTCTTCGGTCGCAATCGTGTGTGCGGGTGCCACATCGGTCACAAGCGTCGGCGGAAAATACCAGCCCTGATCGGGCACACCTGAGTTCGCCTGCCAACAACTGGCTCCTTCTTTGACAGCACCCTCAACATAGCTGCGGATGGTATCCAACTGGCCTTGATCAACAATGGCGCCCATGTCGATCGCCTTATCCAGGGGGTCCCCAAGACGCAACGATTGCATACGAGTCTTCAGCCGGCTCAGAAAATCATCGGCAACGGACTCCTGCACCAAAAGCCGTGAACCTGCGCAACAGACCTGGCCCTGGTTAAACCAGATGGCATCGACTACCCCCTCCACAGCGCTGTCGAGATCCGCGTCGGCAAAAACAATAAAGGGTGACTTTCCACCAAGCTCCAGCGTAAGCGCCTTGCCAGAGCCGGCAGTCGTCTCCCTGATCTCCCTGCCGACACCCGTCGATCCGGTGAAAGCCACTTTGTTGATCCCAGGATGCTCTACCAACTCCCGGCCAGCGTTACCATCACCGGTCACGATATTTAAAACGCCGGGCGGCAAACCCACATCGTGGCTCATCTGGGCAAAATAAAAAGCGCTGAGGCTCGTGTACTCAGCCGGTTTCAGTACGACGGTGTTACCGGCCGCCAGGGCGGGCGCAACTTTCCAGGCCAGCATGAGCAGCGGGAAATTCCATGGGATGATCTGACCGATGACGCCGAGCGGTTCAGATTCTGGCAGTTCTTCTTCAACGAGAGTGGCCCAGCCCGCATGATGGTAAAAATGACGGGCGACCAACGGAATATCAATATCACGGGTTTCACGGATCGGTTTACCGTTATCAAGAGTCTCGATCACCGACAAAATCCGTGCATGCTTTTGCACCTGCCGCGCCAAAGCATAAAGATGGCGAGCTCGTCCTTCACCGCCCAACGCCTGCCAGGGCCCGAGCGCCTGTCGCGCTGCCACCACCGCGGCGTGAACATCGCTTCGGCCCGCCTGACCGATCCTGGCCAATGTCTCTTGGGTAGCGGGATTGACTGACTCATAATGATGGCTTGCGCTGTTCCACGCGCCGTTAATCCAATGTCCAAACGTTGCGCCCTGTTCAGAGATCCACTGCCGGGCTCTGTCCGCATCTTCAGGTGCGGGACCGTATTCCATACTGTCAAAGATTTTTCGAATATCTGACAATGGCCTAACCCATCGGGTGACGATATGAGGCGGAGTATCTGCCGCTGAGATAGTGCTCCAATTGGCGCGAAATGTCTCCCAGCAAGCCGGAGGCGCCGATACGGAAATAATGCGCATTCAGCCACGGCAGGCCTAGTTCTTCCCGCATCAGGACCAAATAGGAGATCGCATCACGCGCAGCGCGAATACCCCCTGCTGGCTTGAAACCCACCATGGTCCCAGTTCGCAGATGAAAATCCCGAATGCTGCGGAGCATCACCAAACTGACGGGCAGATTGGCGTTAACGCTCTCTTTTCCGGTTGACGTCTTTATGAAATCCGCACCTGCCATCATGGCAACAAGACTCGCCCTGGCGACATTGGAAAGACTCACGAGATTGCCGGTGCCAAGAATCGTCTTCAGATGGGCATCACCCGCCGCCTCGCGAAAGGCACGGATCTCCTCATAGAGCCCTTGCCAATCGCCTGCCAGGACCAAGCCGCGGCGGATCACAATGTCGATTTCCCGAGCGCCGGCTGCGCACACGCTTTCCACCTCAGCGATGCGCGTCTCCAAGGGCGTCAACCCATCCGGAAAACCTGCAGCCACCGAAGCGACTGGGATGTTGGTGCTATCAAGCGCCTGCACGGCTTCTTTCACTAAAGCCGGATAGACGCATACCGCGCCAACGGTAAGATCCCGTGCATCGAGCGCTTGTGCGATATCGGGCCGCAGGGGTAACCGGGCCTTGGCGCAAAGCCGGTTTACATTAGCTAAAGTATCTGCCCCGTCCAGGGTAGTGAGATCGATACAGGTCATTGCACGCAGCAGCCAAGCCGCCTGCCACTGCTTTTTTACCGTGCGCCGTCCTGAAAGGGTGGCACGGCGTCTCTCCACAGCACTGCGGTTGACGCATATTTGGCTAAGCCAATCCAAATCCAAGGGTATGACCGGATTGGGAAAGCCTGATTCTTTTGCAATAGGCTTTGGCCCAAACTGTCTTACGTTTGAATGGCTCATGGGTTTATTGCCAAGAGATGTCGAAGATATTCTTCAATCAGTGTTGTCAGCATCGGAGCCGCTTTTGCGCCTGCAGTCAGGGTCTGTTCATGAGAGAGTCCGGACTGCATGCCCGCAGCGTAATTGGTCATCACGGCAATGGCAGCCACCTTGAGTCCACAGTGTCGCGCGGCTAGTGTCTCGGGAACGGTAGACATCCCCACGGCATCGGCACCAAGAGCCCCAAAGGCGCGAATTTCGGCCGGCGTCTCAAAACTTGGGCCCAGACACCATAGATATACGCCCTCATGGAGATGGATGGATGCATGAGATGCGCTCTTTCGCATTATTTCCTGAAGTTCGCTGTCATAGGCATTCGATAGATCCGTAAAACGCGGACCCAGTTCATCGTCATTTGGGCCGATCAACGGGCTCAACCCAGGCCAGTTTATGTGATCGGTGAGCATCATCAAGCTGCCCGGAGGCATATCGTCTTGAAGGCTGCCCGCTGCACAGGTAATCAGCAGACTTTTGCACCCAAGCGCCTTTAGGGTCCGTATGGGCAGCGCAATATCCGCAAGGTTGTGACCTTCGTACGCATGCCAGCGCCCCTGAAGACAAGCAACCAAACGGCCCCCCTGTTTTCCAATGACGAATTGTCCCGCATGCCCTTCCACACCCGCCTCGGGAAAACCCTCAATTTCTGAATACGGAATAACGACAGGGTCGTCTAAGCCCTTGGCGACTCCAGCAAGACCACTACCCAAAATAATGCCGATCTCGGGAGAATGAGACCGCGCCATCGCGCGGACTTGCCGGGCAGCTTGTTCGTAATCGCTCACTTCAGATGATCCGGCCCGAAACTGTGGGGGAGCAGTTCCTCGAGCATATACGTTGTGCGCAGACCCTCCGGCCCGTAGCAAAGAACTCGGGTATTCGAATTTCCAAACTCCCTGATTTTCTGCCGGCAGCCGCCGCACGGAGTGCAGATGGCCTCGCCTGTTGCCATGACTGCTATTTCCACAAGTTCGGTTTCTCCTGCTGAAACCATTGCAGAAAGCGCGCTTGCCTCTGCACACCAGCCCTGGGGATAGGCTGCATTTTCGACATTCACTCCTGAATAATGTGTACCTGAAACACCGCGTGCAACCGCCGCCACAGGAAACCTCGAATAAGGCGCATAGGCCTTAGCGATCACCTCTTGAAGGAGAGAAAAGTAGGGGTCATCCATTTCTGGGGTGTCCTTGCTCAGGATATCGACTCTCTGAAATTGCAAACCACTGGCTGATTATTTCCCGCTGCCGGGCAGAAGACTACTTCAGGCAGCCTTGGAGCCTGGTCCCGCCATCCAGTGGCCAAGCAACTCTCTGTCTGCACCACGGCCATCAACAATACCCACCATCGCGCCCTCAAAGATGACACCGATCCGATCAGAAAGACTCATGATTTCATCAAGATCTTCTGAGATCAGCAATATACCGGATCCTTGTTCACGTAATTCCAGAAAGAGCTCCCAGGTATGGCGGATTGCCCTCGCATCGAGTCCTTCCGTGGGATGCGAAGCGATGATAACGGGCGGCTTGCGCCACGTCTCCCGGCCCAGAATCAACCGCTGAATGTTTCCGCCAGAGAGAATCCGGCATTCTGTTTGCCAAAGATCCGGCACAAGCGCATTAAATCGCTTAACAATCTTTTCAGCGTGTGATGTGATCTCACTTTGATTCATGACCGTTAACTTGGAGAAAGGGCTTTTACGGTAGTCCTTAAGGGCGACATTTTCCGCGACAAACATCTGTTCGACGATGCCAATCTCTCGGCGACGCTCCGGAATATGGGCAACGCCTTTTTCAATAAAGGCGCGCGGCGGTTGTCCAGTGAGATCTTCCCCAAGAATTCGTACCTCACCGGCTGCGGGTGGTAAAAGGCCCGTAATGGCCTCAATTAACTCGGTCTGGCCATTTCCTGCGATGCCGGCAATGCCCATAATCTCGCCTTGGCGCAATTTGAAAGATATGCCTGCTGCCGGCGCTTTACTCTCCAGGCCGCTGGGAATCAACGCTCGTACCTCGATGGCAGACTCATCTGAAATGACCGCCGGGCGCTCCATATATTCCGGCACGGTCTCGCCAAACGTGCGGCGAGTCAACTCATCTTCATTCGTCTCGCTGATATGACAAGTTCCCTGCATCTTGCCCAGCTTGAGCACCGTAACTCGATCTGAGACCGCGAACACCTCTCGCATCTTATGTGAGATAAAGACGATGCCTTTGCCTTCATCTGCCATTGCCCGCAGCACCACAAAAAGCTGATCCGCCTCACCGGGCGTCAACAAAGAAGTAGGCTCATCGAGCAACAAAACCTGAGGCTCATGGAACAGTACTTTAAGGATCTCGACGCGCTGCTGCTCTCCTGCGGAAAGATCCTCAACGCGGGCCCTCGGATCCACTTTCAGCCCATAGTGTGCAACCAATTCATCGAGCCGACGCTCCACTTCAGCGAGACCAAATGACAATGCAGGCGCGTTCAACCCAACCATTACATTCTGTGCAACGGTAAATGCCGGCACCAGCATGAGCTCCTGATGCACCATCGCTATTCCGTGCGCAAGTCCGTCGCGGGGCGACGTTAGATGAATGGGCTTGCCCCGAATCAAAATCTCACCTTCGGTTTTGTCGTAATAGCCTGACAGAATGTTGGCAATCACGGTCTTGCCCGCGCCGTTTTCACCCAACAAGGTGTGTACCTCACCAGCACGCACGTCAAAATCCAGCCGATCCAGAATGAGGTGCTCCCAGACGCCAGGGAATCCTTTGGATAACCCACGAGCCTCCAGCAGTATTTCCCCTTTCTGGATAGTGGACGGCTGCCCCGACACCCCCTCTTGCGCTAAATTACCCATACCTCTTCTATCACTCCCGCATGTAGGGGGCACCGAGGGCTTTGGGGAACCGCACCCGACCAATCACACCTGCCACAACAGCCAGGGTCACGACATAAGGCGCCATGGCCACAAACTGCCACGGAATGATGTCTTTGATCCCGGGATAAGTCGCCACCCAAGTGGCCAGCCCATCAAAAAAGCCGAATATGAAACCACCCAGAAGGGCCAGCAGCGGATTAAGGCCGCTGAACACCACAATCGCGAGCGCGATGAATCCCCGGCCTGCGGTAATTTCCTTGGTCACTGCACCAAACCAATCAACACTTAAATAAGCTCCCGCAAGACCGGCAAACGCCCCTGCAGCGACGGCTGCACCAAGGCGAATAGCATTGACACGCAATCCTGCAACATCGGCAGCAGCGGGATTTTCACCCACTGCCCTTATCCAGATACCCAATTGGGTGCGGCGCAACAACCACCAGACCCCAATCGCCAAGACAACTGTCAGGATGACGAGGGGGCTCAGGCTGCCCACGCCGAGCGGGATCAGCGGCACCTGTACGTCCCGGGCAACGCTATGAAAACCGGGCGCGCCCATTACGGTCAGCATCAACGCTACAAACCCCAGCGCAAAAAGATTGATTCCGACGCCAGTGATCAACTGGCTTCCCCGAAGGGTCGTGCCGATCGTGCCGAAGACCAAACCCACCATCGCGCCAATCCCAATGCCCGTCATCAAACCAATCACTGCACTGCCGCTTGCTTGTGCACCGAGAGCGCCCGCAAGCGCCCCCAGCAACAAAATACCTTCAAGCCCGATATTAAAGAGGCCGGCCGACTCCTCAATGGTTTCCCCGATAGCAGCAAGCGTGATGGGCACCATCGCATGAAGCGAGATAAAGAGAATCCCCCAAAGGTGTGCGAGTTCCATGATCTAGTTTTCGCGTTTTCTTTTGCTGCGAAAACGGGAGAACAGCCTCCTAAGTTCTGGTACGGCGAGAGCAATAATAATGACCCCTTCGATGACTCGGACCAACTCAAACGGTACCCCGGGATCAAACTGCATGATCCGACCTCCCACCATCAAGCCACCAAAAAAAATAGCGGCAAAGATTATCCCGATGGGGTGGTTGCGACCGATCATGGCCACCCCAATCCCATCAAAGCCAAGATTCACGAGCTGCGGCAAACCACTCATCACCGCGTAATAGGGAGGTCGACCCATCACCTGCACGGCCCCAGCAAGCCCCGCTATGGCGCCGCCAATCAAGAACACTCTTAGTACCTGCTTTCGCAGGCTGATTCCCGCGTAGTGCGAGGCCTCTTGGTTATAACCCGCGGCACGCACCTCAAAGCCGGCCGATGTCCGCCAAAGAAAGAAAAGAATGACCGCGACGGTGATCAGAGAAATCAAAATGCCAGAATGCAATGTGGCTGTGGGCAGGATACGGGTCAAACGGGCGCTTTCAACGATACTGATGGTTCGTTCTCCCCGCTTGGGGTCCGTCAGCACATTGGCGATTAAATAAAAGGCAAAAAAGTGTGCGATCCAGTTGAACATGATCGTAGAGATGACCTCGTGTACACCTCTACCGAGCTTTAAAAGCGCCACCGGCAAACTCCAAATCATCCCTGCGACCATCGCAGCCAACAACGAGACGATGAGATTGAACGGTGCCGGCAAGTGCATCAAGCTCACGGCCACTGCGGCCAACGCGCCCACATACAGTTGCCCCTCTGCACCGATATTGAAAAGCCCCCCGCGCATCGCAATAGCAAACGTCAGGGCCGTGAGAATCAATGGCGTTGCATTCGCAAGAGACTCTGCCCAACTATAAGTGCTGCCGAAACTGCCGGAAAATAATGAAACGTATGCCGAGATTGGGTTGTACCCAAACGCCAACATAATGAAAGCGCCAATGACAAGGCCAATCAACCCTGCAAGCAGAGATTCTGCAATTGGACTAAGCCATCGGCGCAATAAAGGTGGGAGCATGCTCAACTTCCGGAGAAAACTTATTGGCTTATTTGGGTTCCAAAAAAAATCGATGGCTCAAAATATAAGGGGGCGACTGGCGCCCCCCTGAATTGACTCGAACCCTAATCGAGACCGGTCTATGCTGCCAGCATGCATTGGCTGGCAGCATCAATTACGGCTTATTGCTGATCTCGATCAGATAGCGCTGGATCAGTCTGGGTATTTGGCCCGAATCTCACCGATCGTATCCGGACACCAGCCGCACGGGACCTCCGCCGAGCCATCGCTTATCTGTCCTTGCAGTTCCGCAACGGCCTCCCAGATCCAGCTCGGAATCTCATCCCGCATGGCTATCCAGTTGCTGGAGATCTGCTCGCTATCTGACGCAGAGATTGCGCCGCCTTTTACCCCGAACTTAATGAAGTCTGCGAGATCCTGTTTGCCCGACATGGCAATTCCGCCGTTGTGGGGGCCAAGGATTTGAACACCGCCTTTGAAGGTGCCGTTCACTACGGACTCAATCGCGCTGTACACACCAAAATCCACTCGCTTCATCATGCTGGCAAGAACGCGATGACCGTCACCGAGATAATCTTGGTTCGCATCGACACCGATCATGAACGGCGGGCCGGCGGACTTACCTTTGGCTTCCAGATGCTCCGTAATTGCTTCTAGATCTCCGATTCCCAAAGGCCCTGCAACGTTGTAGATAATCCCGGCACCCTGAGCGAGCATGGCTTCGGTGGCTGCTTTGCCTTTGGCGATGTCACTGAAAGTACCCGTATAGGTCCACAAGAGTCCCACGTTGGCTTGTTTGCCCGTCTTCTCAGCATACTTTGCATTTCCCCAATGCATGCCGTAGCGATAGCCGGCTTCAAATTTATAGAGAACGGGAATTTCTATTCCGAGCACAACACCAATCTTGTCATAGCCATAATGTGCGGCGACCATAGAAGAGAGCGCGCCAACAATCGCTGAACCTTTGTTTTCCTCGTAGCCAATCTCCATCAGATTGGGTTTGCCCAACCAGGTGACATCAATGATGGCGAACTTTTGATCAGGAAATTGATCGGCGACTTCCGCCATAGCATCTGCCAGCAAGAATCCGACGGCAACGATCAGATCGAACTTGCCTGAGCGCGCAGCGTTCTGCATATTCGGCAGGTAATCTGCAGCGGAGTTGCTCTGGATCTCTACCACCTCGACGCCAAGATTGGCTTGGGCCTCATCCGTTCCTTTAAAGCCCATGTCGTTAAAGGAAAGATCTCCCCTCCCGCCGACATCCAGTACCAATGCAATCTTGGCGCCAGCACTTGCGGTGCTCATAAATGGCCCGCCTGCCAGCAAAAACAGCGCAGCGACCATGGCGAGCGATTTAATTAACCAACTTCTCATTTCTTATCCTCCTGTAGTCTGGACAAACAGCTCCAACCAACTTGAATCTAATGCCGCTTTATGCGCCTTGGAGCCTTTCGCAAGATAAGACTAACTACCAGACCGGAGTCGGTCAACCAGCAGGAACCCTAACCGAATCTTCTCCAAACAAATTTACTGGCACCAAACGTTCTTACGAAATGTAGGTTTCACTAAGAATGACAGGATTTCCCTAGTTTCGCTACAATTCTGGCCTGAGTGCCCGGTCTTTCTCTGCCGACAGATTGCCCACCTAACCCTAGCTTTTTATGTCTCAGGTCAATATCGATCTTCTTATTTTGGACTTTGACGGAGTTCTGACGGACAACCGCGTTTATGTAACCCAAGACGGCCAGGAAGCCGTTGCCTGTCACCGAGGAGATGGATGGGGTATCGGACTGCTTAAAAATGCCGGACTTGAAATCATTATTCTTTCCACAGAGACGAATCCAGTCGTGTCGGCACGTGCAAAAAAGCTGGGCGTGGAATGTATACAAGGCTGCTCGGATAAAGCAGAAGCGACTCGCGAGATCATTGCAAAAAAAGAACTTGACTTCACCAAAGTGATGTACGTTGGTAACGATACCAATGACTCAGAGGCAATGGCGCTCGTTGGACACGCTGTGGCACCTGCTGATTCTCATCCCGAGATCATTGAGGTCGCCAAAACCATTACCAAGGCACGTGGCGGGCATGGGGTTGTAAGAGAACTCGCAGACCTCTTGCTTTCTAGGTCCTAGCCTCGAGAGATCGAGGATAAAAACGAACCAATAACTTAAAGGGATACAGCAACAAGGCAATCATCAGGAGTTTTGCACAAAAATCACCCACCGCCCAACTAACCCAAGGCAATCCGGTTCCTGCGAAAGCCAGCGAGAAAAAAATCGCCGTATCTAAAACTGATCCCAACAAAGATGATGCCGTTGGCGCTTTCCACCAAGCCTTTTTCCGCAGGAGATCAAAGACCTTGATATCGATTAGTTGCGCCACCAAAAATGCGCTGCCTGACGCAACAGCCGTTCTCAACATGGCCAAAGCGTCGGGGTCTTCAATGAGCGCTTCCCAGATGGAAAGTCCAGTGCCTTGGCTTACGCCTGATGCAATGACCAAAGCCCTGACAATAGTCAGTCCTACCCCGAGAGCAAAACCGACCGCCACAACGCGTCGGGCAGAGCCAACACCAAAGACCCTGTTGGTCGTATCGGTTACCAAAAATGCGACTGGATAGGTAAAGGCTCCCCACGTCAGAACTGCGGAAAGATCGATTCCAAGGATCACACCCTGAACCGGATGCTGCACAAGTTCATTAGACATCAGGATCACCGCGCCCATCGCGGCAATAGAAAAAAGCAGATAAGTTGCGGGGTACTTTTTATCCAAGAGTTAACTCCAATCTAGGCAACCGATGGACGTTGCACCAACCGTCGTGCTTTCTCCAAATTTTCCATTGTGCCGATATCAATCAGATCTCCATCGGCACGCCAGGTGAATATTCGACCTAAAAATTGTGGCAAAACATCTTTACTAATGTCTCGAACCTGACTCCCAGAATCACGAACGAAATCAAGTATTTCTGGTTCAAAAACATATATAGCCCCGTTGGCGAGATTACTTGGGGGACTTGCCACTTTTTCATGAAATTCTTGAACAAGACCCTGTTCATCCAACTCTACTATCCCGCAGGCCATTGGAGCATCTGTAACAAAGGTCATCATAGTTAAGGCGGCCTCTTTTGGTCTGGCTTCATGGGCGCAAATAAATTTCGAAATATTCGCGGTACAAAAATTATCTGCATGGAGAACAACCCCTGCTTCACCGCTGAAAAAGTCATAATTTTCTCGGACGGTGCCTGCGGTTCCTAATAATCGTCTTTCATAGGCTAGATGTACCGAAGATCTGTCGGACCGTTCTTGAATAAAGTCCTCGACCTGCTGGCTGTGATGATGCAGATTAACGAGTATTGAATCGATTCCTGATTCAAAAAGAGCGTCCAACCAATATCCCAGCAACGGCTGATCTCCAATTTCCACGAGACATTTTGGTATATCGTGGGTGAGGGGTTGCAGACGAGTCCCTAATCCAGCTGCGAGAAGAATTGCTCTCAACTTTTTATTTTTCTCAAAAGTTCCGCCCGGGTTATCGGAATATTTCCAGTTCTCTCAACCTGACATGCCGAGGCGAGAGAACCAATAAACATCGCCCCCCAAATATTGGTCCCAGTTGCTAACGCCAGTGCAGCGCTTACCAAAAAGGCATCGCCAGCCCCCGCAACATCTACCGGATTCGGATTTAATGCTGGCACCTGATCATCTGTCCATTCGCCCTCCTCTACAACTGTGCGATGAAGAAAGACACCTTCGCCACCTAGAGTAATTGGAATGTGTTCGGCTCCCGTCAACTGGCGTAACTTTTCTGAAACACTTACCAATCCCGACTGGTTATCTCGTACCGCAAGCCGTGCCTCACGTTCCGTCGGCGTCAAAAGCGTCACATTCTTAAAACGAGCAATATCACCGATCTGGGATGAGGACTGGCTATCTGCCGCCGTGATTACTGCTTTCCCTCTCGCAAGATCCAAAATCTCGTTGACTAACTGCTCATTAAGGACCCCATAGCTAAAATCAGAAAAAATGAGAACGTCACACTCATTTATTCGTTCTCTGACCGCCCATAGAAGTTTATCGGCAACCACATTATCAATCTGATGATCGCGTAGTTCGTTTACCCGCAATAGCGTTTTGCCATTTGCTCTGTATCGTGTTTTTCGGGTGGTGGGCCGATCTGTGACTCTAGTGATAGCGGTAGTTACCCCCAAACTTGCCAGATCAGAAAGCGCTCTCGACCCAATATCATCTTCAGCACAGATGGAAATCAGCGTTGATGATCCTCCCAGCCTTCCCGCATGCGCCGCGACGATGCCCGCGCCGCCGACAAACGTCCTCGTAGCCAGTGGCGACACAACTACGGTTGCGTCCTCGGCAGACATGCCCAATGGTTGGCAATCGATATATTGATCAACGATTAAATCCCCGATAACAAGAGTCTTAAGTCCTTCAAGAGAGCGGATACCATTTCCTAACATTTCCGCGTCGAATTTATGGCGCTTAAGAAACCGCTCGGCATGACTCGCAACGTTGTCCTCGAAAACTTTTTCCGCCCTCATCAAAATTGACGAACTCAATCTCGTATCGCCACCACCGAACTTCAGGGCACCTCCAAATTGTTCTACGATTCGCTCCTCAAGGTTAGGATTACTCTCATGTTCCTTACCTTTCAGTACAACCGCCGGCCTTAGCTCCCGTATCGTAGCCGTGAGATCGTTTACCACCAGAGCGTCGTCAACCCATAAATTCGCCTTAACTCCCTCCAAGCGCTCTCCCTCAGAAATAAGGATTTCTCCTGCTGCATCATATGAATCAGCAAAAACCCCGACTATCAACTTATCTGCAATCTCCTTGGCGTACCTAAACAGGCGAAGGTGTCCGGGGTGGACCACGTTGAATTTTCCAACGATTAGGCAAACTTTTTTTTCGTTACTCACGCCAGCATCTCAGATCTCATGGACTTCTAGAAACTCTTCAAGTATTTTGTTTTGGGTTGCGGGCCTAGCAGCAGTAACCCAAATCTTTTTGCTTTTTCCCAATTTTACATTTGACTAATAATCTTAATGCTCAGAAGTCCCTTACGGAAACTTGACGGATATACGCTTCCTCTCGCAGGTTGAACAGATCCGGATATCCTTCCTTGCTTGAACTTTCGCAAACTTAAACCACGTTACTTACCACAATACAGCAGACATCCTCAGTATCTGTACTTTTTCTTGAGCTTTTTCTGCAAATCTAAATCTAGAGGAATTATCACATTCTGTAAGCCCGGGGTCGGCTTTCTGACTGGTACACCGAGATGTTTCGCATTTTGACGAGAACTATCTTCATCCAAAAACTCATGTACATTTTCCACCCCTCGTTCAGCCGCAGCCCAAGTTGCCGCAATTGATGATCCGAAGATTGTGATCTTCTCCTTTTTGTTAGAACGAATCTCCGATTTAAGGCTGGTCAAAAATTTTAGATGGTGCTCGAGCAATCGCTGGGGCTCTTCGGCCGTTTTCAACGAAGCAATATGCTTGGTGTCTGTTTGCTGAGTCGCGACGATAGATAATTCTTTCCTTACCCAATCATCAGCACAGAGTTCGACATCAAGTCCACTGCCCTGAAGTAGTTGGCAAATCGTAGATCTTGTAAAAAATGACCCGTGGTCAGCAATGATCAGATCAAATGGGTTACGATCTAAATCAGGGACTTGGATAAATATGCGACCCCCTGGCTTCAACAACTGTTGGATTCTTCTTAAGTCATTTCTAGGATCATGGAAATGCTCAACCACATGGATTAGGCTTATCCAATCAAAGCGTGCTCTAAACGGTGACCCGACAGGGAAATATTTGATCCGGTCTTGATTTCTTAATCTCTGGGGAATTTCATTCGTATGATCACACCCGCTTAGAGCAACATCCGGACGGTGCTGAGATAACGACTCTAAAAAGTGACCCTCGCCACATCCGTAGTCCAGCCAAGAGGCGTGATCGCCGATCCTAAATTTTCCCGATATGTGGGAAATCAGTCCATCGGACCTGCTCTGACCGAGAGATGAATTAAAAACCTTTTGCTCTTCTCCACGTCCCTGACGGTGAGCTTGGTAGTCCAGGTAGATTTCTGCGCAGTCTTCCCGCCAACGGCGCGAACGAGGTCTTTGCACCAAACCGCACGCAGCACAATGCAGTACTTGTCCTCCAGACCCGAATAAACGACAGTCAGAGGTTACTTGATGAAAATGGGAAAAATTCAAACCTCCTTCAGAATCTAAAGGCTCTCCGCAGCTAACACAAAAAAACATAGTCACATTAGCGATGAGTACGAAATCCTGCTTTCAGGATCGCGCGTGGTTTCCTGAACTAGATCCTCGCTTACACCCAACTGTCTTGCGATTTTTCGCCCAAACTCCCAATATGAAATATTTTGGGTACCAGCAAGATGGTGTAAGGAAGCTGATCGTTGCTTGACTAATCGATCTATCTCATGAACCACTTTTTCAACCTTCACAGGCGAAAACGTTACATTTTTATAGGCTTTGATCGGTCGATGCTGGGCCAATCTTTCCCTCCAGATCCGCTCAAGTTTCCATTCCGGATGGATCACTTTAGTTAAGCGAAGTACTCCCACGTTTCGCAATAAAATCATGTCTCGCTCTAGGGCCACTTTCTGTCGCCCATACTCATTAATTGGGCATGTATCTTCAGATACTGTACGGTCTGGTTTAGAACCATCAAAGACCTGGCTACTCGACAGAATCAAGATATAGTTCACGATGCTCGAAAGTCTAGACAACAATACGCCGGCGTTATTGACGTTTATCCGATGGGTCTTAGCAGGGTCCGCCTCACAGGCTTCTAGGCTCGTGATTCCTGCGCAAAAAACCACAGCGTTGTAACGTCGAGACAAAACTGATCCCCACTCTTGAGTCTCTAGATTCACATAACCTCGTTCTTTGGAGACTTTATTACGATCTCGTGTCGTTGCATTTATAGGAATCCGTCGTTTCTTCCAAAAACGTGCGAGATTGGAGCCGATCAAACTGTCGCCGCCCAGAATTAGATTTTCCAAGGCCACTGCTAACCGCTTACGGCTTTGACGAACATGCACCTACTCAAAGAAGATAAACTCGTAGTCCCCCGAATAACCAAAATGGCCGTAAAGCCATTCCCACTCTTTTACATCTAGAAATGATTCAGCAGTCAAGGCCCAACATTGGAGATTGAACAACTCTAATTCGTTGCGATAACTCTCGACCATCAAATATCCTCTACGTCCAACTCTCTCCACTTCCTGAAGAGCAGTACGAAGCTCTGGAAGGCGCAAATTATGAAAAGCGCCAAGGGAAATCACCAAATCAAACTGCTCATCGTCAAACGGAAGAGGTATCCTGATATCGTGCTTAAACAGATGCGGCCGAATCTCATCAGTAGCGCAATCAATACCATAGGAGGAAATATCAATCCCAACCACCGTAAGCTCTGGCAGCAGGCGCTTGAGTTCGTGCAATAGGAAAGCCTTGCCGCAACCGACATCTAATAGGCTAGAGTGATTCTTTAGGTCATAGCGTCTTACGAGCGACTCGGCTACAGGCTTCCATCTTCCTGGTATATATTTATAGCCACCATACCCGTAGCGTCTGTCCCCGTCCCAGTACTCTTCACTATACTGCTTCGATATTCGACTACACGACACTTTGTCATCCAACATCCGACCAAGATAATCTCGCTCGGTTGCTTGATGAAGTTTTGATACGAGATTGAGAAGTTCGCCCATTAAACCCTACAACATTCCCTGAAGATTTGGCACATCGCCAAGCATCCCAAATACCGTCCATATATCTTCCACCCTCTGGCACTCTTGTCTACTGGCCATACTGAGGCTCTCGACCGCAAAATGAATGCTCTTCCTCTGATCTAAGACTTGATCATAAATTAATTTTCTCGCCTCAACAGATTCTGGAAGCTGGAACAGGCTATAGCAGACTATGCCCTCCAGACTATGTAAATCATCCACAATTTTTTGTAATATCAGGAAACTTCCTGAGATTGCATACTCCGTACCACTCAATAGGTAGGTCAAATTTCGAGTCGCACAGTAATCACGGATCACCAGATTCTGCACATGCTGAGGGACTCGGTGCCCCTGAAACGGCTGGCTTGCAACGTAACCTTTAAATCCCATCGCCTATGCAAAACCTAAGATAATTTCGGGAGCCTATACGATGCGCCAATCCGAGAGGCGGGCCTTAAGGTAATTGGCTCAAAAAATTCTCCCAACTTCTTATCCTGATA
>MDSX01031265.1_pt1 | contig 26755 bp, 16 predicted proteins | sample 811141 | NCBI WGS metagenome assembly MDSX01 (sample SAMN05326642, study PRJNA326480) | marine metagenome | isolation source: seawater | place: Atlantic Ocean: South East | collected 2010
CGTTTAGTCAAGCAAAACCTCCTGCTGAAGCGGCAGGTTTGGATGATGTCATTGCCGATATATTGTCGAATCTAGCTGATATCTCTCTGAAGCGCGGTGATTCAGATTCGAGTCTGAATATGCACAGAAAGGCTCTAGAATTATTCATATCGATTGGGGACGCTATTGGTGCTGCCCGTTCATACAACAACATGGGATACATTCTACGTCGCAGTGGTGACAAAAATAAGGCCTTAGAAGCATATTCTGAAGTTGAAAAAATTCTTGCTGACGATGATTCACTTGATTTGATTCCAGCACAAATTGTTCTTGCAAGGTCATTATTGGACCTTGGAGAGAGTGACCGTGCTAGAGATCACGCACTATCCTCATACGAGCGTTCAGAGTCTGGGGACGATGCAATCTTACACGCACGTGCAAGAGCTGTCCTAGGTCGATATTATGCAAAGACAGGTGATGCAGATTTGGCACTTCACCATTACACAGATGCATTATCCACAATGGGTGAAGCAGGAGATCCTCTTGCATTAGTAGAAGTTTCAATCTTGTTGGGCGAGGTTCTACAAGATAGTGGAAGAATTGAGGAAGCATTAGAAAGATATCGTGAAGCTTTAGTTATCTCTGAAGCAAATGATTTGAGAATGCAAATTGGTGAGTTGTTGGCGAGATTAGGAGGCGTTGCACCAGACAGGCAACGCCGAATGGAGTATTTGCAAAGAGCACTTTCCGTCTTCCGTGAATTAGGTGCTCAAACCAGAATGCGAGAAGTCCAGATGATGGTTCACACCGCAGTCATGGGTCGCTGATTAGAAATCAGGTCTCGTGTTTGTAAGGTAGGTTACTCCATCATCGTAAACTACCCAAATATCTGTAGTTCCAGATAGAGTAATTCTTCCCTCATATGTCCCTGAACCGGTGGCAGAAATTGAAACATCTCTATCCAATTCGTTTTCAGGATGGTCAAGGTGTAGTCCTTCATCATCAAGTGATAGAACGAATTCGGATTCATCGGCTTCTGTTAAACGCCAGTTAACAACTTCTGCATAACGCACACTGCTATCTTCTCTGCTAGCAAGGTCTGCTCTTTCCACAGCACCAGCAATATCCGCCATGTTGACATCTACTGCAGTTGTATTCCAATTTTCACGAGTAGAGGTTTCCAGTCCAAAAGCCCAAACGCTAAACATGGATAGGAAAAGAACACCCAGTAGGAATGTGAAAATGTAACCTAACTCAGTACTAGCACCCGATTGGTCACGAACTAATTTCCCTTTCATGAAGAAGCCTCCGTGATATGAACATCGATACTACTTATCTGTAGATTGAATTGAATAGGCTCTCCTGCTGTGTGCCAAACAGCCTCGCTAGGTCCATGCGTTGGAACGGGGACCCAGCCAACATAATCAGTCAAAAGGTCAATTCTACCAGGGTTAACTATCCAATCTTCAGATGATTCTAATCCACTGCTGGACCATGATGCAACAGCATCACCGTAAGGGCCAACCCATCCTCTACGTACATCGTATGCTGTTGTTGATGCTAGGCTCTCACGCATACTCAGCTCAATGTCTAGATTCATTGTTCCACTTCCTGAAACCGAGTTTGCAGTCGGGTGAAGTGATGGTACAGTGGCACTAAATCTTGGCCCAGGACCTTGTCGGTCTGTTGGTCCAACTAGAATTGTTGGTTCTAATTCTGGATGATTGGTAACAATGGCGCCTGCGCTCCATGCAACTTCTAATCCAGTAATCGATGTATCAAATTCATATGTTAATCTAGAAATGTGGAATGCCCACGCTGTGGCTATGTTGGCGTGTGTCGAATCACCTTCAACTCCTATCAATGTGATTTCAATGCTTGCTGGATGGTCTCCATCCCTCCATGCAGAGATAATTTGTCCCTGCGGTATCCCGTTCATGGATTTCCAAGGCAATGTTGTTGAAATCCATCCTGATGCAGTTTGGTCTATTGCAATACAACGCATTGCGCCTTCGTCTTCTAGTATCATTATTCCAGAGTCCCCGTCGATTGAGAGTTTTGATTCATAGTCTCCAAATTCCGATGTATAGTTGACTATGGTTTCAGAATCATCTTCAATGAATTCCAAACCTGTTACTTGGCCAGTATCGGTTGCACTGAGCATTCGCATACCTTCGCTACCAGTTGCCCACTCAACCATGATGTTCTCACTACTCTCGAGGTTAGCAGCACTGTCTATGTTCAAAGGAGGCCATGGGACCACACTCGTTTGATTTGCAGGTACGGAAACTCCACCATTCTTCCAAGTTACAGTCGCTGCATTCTCATTGGGATTGGTTATCGAAAGATTTCCTGAACCGTGAGGTGCAATGAAATATTTCGAGTAAAAGTTTCCTTCTTCTCCTAGCAAAGACGTCCGCCCCTCTCCTCCAAATGTAATTATCAAATGTGCATCAACATCAGTAATTACCTCTAGGATGCCATCTGATGTCATATTGATATTCTTGCTCCACGAGTTTGCTATTCTAACAGCCGATGACTGTACAATTGCTTGATTGCCACTATCGTTGGGAGCCTCCCATTGTACTAGCATGTCATCATCAGCAAAAATTTCCACTGTTGATTCTCCAGAAGGTAGAGGGATTGCCCAATGTTGCCCCTTACCAGTCGCTGGATTTGCTTTGGTTGGCGGAACTAAAGTGGAACCTGAATCTCCACGGATTTGGATTCCTGTTAAGTCATGACTGGAAGTGATTTGTGAATCAGAATCCAAGCGAATAACTTCTCCTATCGATAATGCATATTCTACGCCATTCTGCTCAACAGCCACAGGTCCTAATGGAATGGTCAAGCCATGTTTTGGTGTAACTAACACTGAATCAGTCAGGGCATTTGGTGTGAAAATAAACGGTCGATCTGGTCCAAGTCTCATGTCTTCATAGCAAATTGCTTGTACATTACTTTCAGCATGTCTTACGTCAATATGCCTGTCCAAATCAAGTGCACCTTGAATACGGAAAGTATCACCCTGGTACCATGAAGCAGAGTACCACATACCACCGCGCAATCTATCCCAGCGCAACTCTCCGTCAACAGGAATTAACTCAACTTCGGAGGAATCTCCAGGCAAACCCGATTCAGACAATAGAGTCACTTCATGACCCATTATTTCCATTTGTGCCTGCATGTCGTTTCTCTTGAGAGATCCTTCTAACTCTTGGATAATCGGCATCATGGAGAGTAACATGAGTCCAATAATTGAGATGACTCCTCCGAATAGCAAAACCGTTGCGACTGCTGCACTAACAGCTTCTTCATCTCGATGCAGGCGGCAAGGTATCATTTGCTAACCTCCACTAATTGTAATTCGATTTCCAAATCAATAACAGAACTTCCATGATCGATTGTCATTCCATCAGAACCACTAGTTCTCAGCCATGGACTAATTCCACGATGTTGGTCCAGAGTATCAGATGCTCTGTGTAGGTTATACTCTGTAAGCCAACCCTCAGTCATCTGTGGCGTTACAGTTGGCCCTAATGAAGAGATGTAAGTGTATCTGAAATTCCAGGCATCTCCGCTGAATAAGGTGACAGGGCCTGCAGAACGAACATCAAATACAGCGTTTTTACCATTAGGAATAGCTCCGATAGTGGCAACATCTCTCAAAGACAAACTGGCTCGCATAGTCCCGTCAAACAACTCTTCAATATTCATGTCAGGTGGCGATGAAATACTCCATGTTTGATCTGAAAATTTGTCAAATCTCGCATCATTCAACAGTGCTATGGAATGTTCTCCGGTCTGAACCTTTGTCTTAATCATCAATCCGGAAATAGTAATCTTGGCATGTCGGTGAATTTCTTCATTATCGGCGTATATTGTTACGATGTATGTGTCTGCAACATTGATGCCATGCTCTATGATCACCGCTTCATTACTGGCGCTGAAATTGACAACTTGCTGTTCTGACTGGGTCCATATTAGTGCCCTGTTAGCAGTTTCATTTTGAGCAAAAACACTGAATGAAGTTTGATTCAAATATGTTACAGTTACCACTTCTGAATTGGTAAGGTCTGCCGCTACTGTCCAAACTTCGGCGCCAATTAACGGAGATATTGCACTAGTAGTGGTATGAATCGTAGTGCGTAATCCAGTATCAATACTGGCGCCGGCCACAACATCAATTCTCCCGTCTAGCCTCTCAGCAATGCCATTTGCATTTGACCAGGCTGTATTGTCTTGGAAATCGTTCACATAGGGAGTCAGGAAAACAAACACGCCTCCCATCATCGTGACAACCATTGCAAGTAGCATTACCACTCCAATAACTTCGCTCACGGCGAGGTCATCATCGTGCTTACTCCGCGACCTCATCAGTCAGGAGAGAATCATCCCCCCTCTTATGGTTTCACCAACACCGAGCCCTTACAGGGCTCATCCGCGCAGAGTTATTCCTTCTCGGGCTACTCGCTCAGCTTCGCTTTGTCCAATGTGATGTGTGAACTCTGGGCCGTCTTGTAACGAAATCTGGATGTCTCCTTCAAACAAGTCATCAAGATGGTAAAGTACGGTTGATTCGGCCAGGTGTGGGGCATTATTTTTCTCAGACAAGTGTGTTAAAACAATTGATCTGGTGTTCTTGTCGACAACGTGAGATAGGAATTGTCCGGTTTGGTCGTTTGAAAGGTGCCCGCCTCGTCCAGCAATTCTGTCTTTGAGTCTCATCGGATACGGGCCATTCCAAAGCCGCTTGTTGTCATAATTTGCTTCGATCGATATGTGTTGGCATCCCGAAACATGGTTCACTAATTCGTCAGTCCATGAACCCAAATCAGTAATGACTGCTCCTCTCTCTCCTCGGTGGCTTGCTATGAAAGCAACATTGTCGGCGCCGCTATGAGGTACAGGTACGGGTAAAAGTGCCAAATCATCTGCGAAGTCTAGAGCTTCCAGGCTCTCAAAGAGATGTACGTTTCTCAAGTCAAGATTTAGCGCACTTGCAGTTCTGTCATTACAATAAATTGGAATGTCCCATCGCCTTTGTGCAATTGATGCACCTCCTCCGTGATCTCCATGGTGATGGGTAAGAATAATGGCATCAATTTCTTGAGGTTTGAGGTCCATTCTTGCCAATCGAGTCTCCAGCTGCTTCCCCGAGAATCCTTGGTCGATGAGGACTTTAGCATCACCACTCTCAACAAGCGTCGCGTTTCCGCGACTACCTGTCCCAAGATGAGTGAATGCTAGCGACATGACCAACCTTTGGTCGGCATCGCGTTTAGCCCTTGAACTCACCCCCTGAAACGAGTAAAATAATCCACTTTTGGCAGTAAATGTTGGATTACCGTAGGTAATCCGAGTCTGAACATTGCTCCATCACTCTATTAAGGCTGATTCAGTAGTTAGGAACGCTTGGGTGCTGCCGCGCCCACAGGTGATTCCGATGCGACGCTCACAATCAACGCTTCTGATGACTGTTCTAGTAGTTCTAGGATTATTCTTTGTTTCACAATTACCTGCTATCTCGAATGTAGGTACCACTAACCCTAATCAGACTGATGGAGCCCGCCCTCCTGCTACAGATTCAGATGGAGATAAAATCCCTGATGTGCACGAGAATTTATTCAGCGAATGGATTAATTTCTCGTCTCCAGATAACCGCGCAGTAGTGATTAAAGGACTCGATCGTGACAATGCTTCGGATGCCTACATAGATATTGATCTCGATGGCTTGAATGCTACAGAAGAATATTGCTGGCCTTATCCCGCAGAGTGTATTGATCCTGGTTTCACGAGGGGTTTGACCGGAGTAATCAATGAATCTGGAGAAAGGTGGTATCTAGATCCAAGGGTTTCAGATACAGATGGCGATGGTTTACCAGATGGCTATGAAGCACACATGTGTGAAAAGTTAGGTGGCTTCGACGTTGAAGAGAAGCGCTTTGTTTGCGAATATTTTGACCCTTTGAATGCTAGTGATGCGGATTTAGATCCTGATGAGGATGGTTTTGACGTTAACAGAGATGGCTTCCTAACAGTCAATGAATTGTTGACTTCACCTGAGGAATATCAGTTTGGCTCTCCTTCAAATTGGACAAATGAATTGGATGGATTAAGATGCTATGCTCCTAACCCGGAATCATCGATATTGAATGAATGGCCTTTCATCACTGAAAATTCCAACTTCACAGTATTCCAAAACATTCTCGAAGCTTGTGCGCGCAATGGTACTGAAAACATAATCGACGAATATATTTGGTTAGGAACTAATCCTGTGGAAGAGGACAGCGACCGTTTCAACTATGACGGTGTCAAACATAGGCGCCTCTTCCCATCAAGTGGTGATGGAATTTCCGATGGATGGGAGATACACTTTGGACTCGACCCACTCAATCGTTCTAATGCACTAATAGATTTAGACAATGATGGATGGGATGCTAATCGTGATGGCATAATTAGTGTTGATGCCGCACGCTCTGAAGAAGCATTAGCAGTTGGTGAACAGTTATCGACTCTTGAGGAATATTTCGTTCATCTTGACGATGGGAACACGGTCAAATCAGGCATGCGTTCTGTTGAGTTGGGGGCTAGTAAAGACACCTACATGGAGTATGCCCTCACTCCCGAAGCAACTTCTGAAGAGATTTCTATATTGAATCATGATGTCAGAGAAATCTACGATGATGGATCTCATCTTTGGGTTGGTTCCAAACTTGGAATTACAGTTATCGATTTTGAAGATTCAGAATCTACTAATTACGAATTGCCACAGGGTCACGATTTACATGACATGGTTGTTCTTGAATCACAAATCGTTATGGTTACGGAGGGTGGTGTTTGGATTGCAGACATAACCGATGGCACACTTGGCGATATTTCGGAATGGAGTTTCTATCCAGGAAGATACACAGCTGGCACAAAACTAGTAACAGATGGAGGGGATGATTACGTCGTCGCTCTAGGTTTTGGCGGATTTGGTTCCGTATTCCAAATCAATGACTTATCCGTGACTCAGCTGTCTTTGGGCAGTGGAATCTCAAACGCAATGAATATCGGAAATGCAACTGCAACATCGATAGTTCATGCAGATGTATCATCGGGGCCGATGACTCTTTTCGTCGGAACTGATGTTGGAATGTTTTCGGTTGAAACCTCAACTGCAAGGGATGCAGCAGTGCCTAACTGGAAATTTTACTACTCTCCAGAACCAACCTCAATTGCTACTGATATCGATGATCTTAGAGCAATTGGTTCTGAAGGCGGTGCTAATCCCGCAACGGTGAATGCTCTGGAAGCAGACGGTCCCGAGGGCGGTCAAATGCAGGTTGTGTGGATAGGAACTCCTTCTGGACTGCACCGACTTGATCTATTATCAGGATTCATCACACATGGTGGTGATTACGAGCACCAAGGAGTCGACGGAGTAACTGTCGATTCAGCTAATGAGATTCATTCAATACATTCCACTGGTGATGAACTTCTAATTGGCTCTGGATGGGGTCTATGGTCACTAAGTGGCGGCTATGCAGCAGTTTACGGAATGACAAATCAAGAATGGGTTCCCGGTTTAATCTCTGCAATTTCGGTACATCAAGTCGCAGGCATTGACATGGTATTTTTGGGAATAGGTCCTGGAAAGTATTCCAACCTTGAGTTGATGGACCCTATGGCAAACGATTCAGATGCAGATGGAATGCTAGATGGTTGGGAAGTTCGTTACGGACTTGACCCAACAGACCCATGGGATGCTTTGCTTGATGCAGACGGCGATGGCGTCAACCTTGACTCAGATCCTATTAACGAAAGGCTATGGAGGAATTTGGATGAATTCAGATACACTGCAACAACTTCTAATGGTTACAATGCAACAGATCCAAGAGTTGTAGACACCGATGGTGACGGCGTTGGGGATGGAGCAGAATACTTCGGCTTATTCCACGAATTTACACCGCTGTGGTGCCACTACACAAACCAGTATGATTACGAGCATGTATGTGGTGATGCAGCAGGTTTAGCGGCGAATCAAACATACTTGTCTTCACTTGGTGTTGACAGTGGAACAGATGCAACTAATCCAGATTCAGATGGCGATGGTATGCCTGATGGCTGGGAAATCGAACATCGAAGATGGATTGGCTCTACTTTTACAGGTTCAAATAATTGGACAATGGATCCTAACGACCCTGATGATGCAAACTGGGATGCAGATGGTGATGGTCTGACCAATCTTTGTGAGTACCAATGGTCTCTTGTTAAGGATGCAGGTTTGGTCGGAGATTTGTTAGAGAGTCACTTAGAAACTGAAACTGCAGCTTCTCAATGGGCTGAACCAGATCCAAACAATGTAGATTCAGATGGCGATGGCTTACCGGATGGATGGGAAGCAAGAGGTGCATGTACTTGGGATGTTTCAAGGGTTGGAATCAATCCACTTAATGGAAGTGATGCATTTGAGAATCCAGATGGAGACGGCTATGATATCAACCACAATGGTGTGATTGAAGAGAATGAAGCCTTCGTAAACTGGCTTGAATATCACATCCGTGATGATTTATTCAGTGGAAACATGAGCCTAGATGGCGAGATGATACCGAACAATTTCTCAACTGATTTATTCAGGAACATTTCCGATTGGGGAGCTCCTGAATCCAACTTTGGAGATGGTACTCAAACAGGAGACCCAACAGATGCTGACAGTGATTCTGATGGTATGCCAGATGGCTGGGAGATTTGGTATGCTAGGTGGGAATTACTTGATGCAAAGTGGTCTTTGGACCCGCTTAACTCCAACGATAGGTGGGACGATTCTGACGATGATGGAATGAGTAATTGGGAAGAATACAATAGTATTGATCCAACTCTTTCAGAGACCAATGCTAACCGTTCAAGTCCACAGTGGTACGTAACTACCGTGGGCGCAGGGTTCACCTTACAACAATGGTCCGGAATAACAAACACCGAATCTTTTGGTTCATTTGTAACCCAGGATTTGATTAATGTTTCAGGTTGGACTACCGATCCTACAAACCCCGATACAGATGGTGACGGTTTCCTTGATGGATTAGAATTGATGTTCACAGCATGGAATGATACTGCCCAAACATGGACACTCAATCCTTTAGTTTCGGGTGATGGCCCATTCGATGCTGACAATGATGCATTGACTGATGCTCAAGAATTTTCACTTGTTACTACTAATCCGATGAATGGAGAGAATCATCCGCTTGATGCTCCCTTGATGCACATCGATGGAGATTTGAATGACCCTACGCAAAAAGCTCAGAGAGTTTACACAATTATTCTAGATAAGGGTCAAAGAGGTAAGAGGCATCTTGATCAATTCCAAGAATGGCAATCTACTGGCATTCCAACCAATTTCATTTCTACATTGATGGGAATTACCGACCCAACTATATCAGATACAGATGATGATGGAATGATTGATGGGTTCGAGTATTGGTTCACAAGTTGGGACCTTGAAAACAATCGTTGGTCAATGAACCCTCTTATCGATTCAGATCAATGGCTAGATAGTGACATGGATTCTGTAGATTGTGATAGAGATGGCAATATCTCATTGGATGAGCAATATACAAACAAGCGTGAGTATGAAGCACGTGTATATGGTAAATATTCGGAAAGGCTCTCCACCGGTTCAGGATTAATCGGATTTGGAGATGACACAATATCGGCTTACATCGAAGAAGGATATACCGATGCAGAAGCAAGAAGGGCGATTTTCAATACCTTTAGTGGAAAGGATTCAATCTCTACTGCAAGAATGAACATGATAAATCTAGAAGATCCTAATACTTTCAATCGTACATTGTTCGGTATTTCCGACCCAACAAACTCAGACTCAGATTTGGATGGAATTGATGATGGTTGGGAATTCTGCTATGCAGTTTATGGACTACCAGACCCTACTACACAGAATCATTGGGCGACCAATCCAGTAAACCCATTCGATGTAAATTATGACCCAGACAGTGATGGATGGTATGGAAGAACATCATTCGACATTCCTGCGGTTCAAGGAACATGGGGTAATCGTCAATTTACTCCTTCGGGAGACATAATTCAGAATGGAATTGGCGACTTACCATTCACTAATTATATGGAATATCTGAACGGTACTCGTCCAGATACCAACGATTCAGATGGCGATGCTGTAACCTTCAACACGGTAGTAAACGCAGGAGCAGTAATTTCTCACGATAGAGATTGGAATCTTTCAGACGGACGTGAAGTGTTCAAGTATGGGACAAATCCTATGGATAACGATACAGATGGTGACATGCTTCCTGACTGGTTTGAGTATGAAAAAGGCTGGAATGAATCAAACGACAATTACTCTTCTCGATTGAATATTGAAGTCCAATGGATCGATGCTGCTACAGGGGGTTCATGCACCTCTGATACAGCCTCATGCAGACCATTGTCACAGAATGCAGGCACTCTCTCTAGGCCGGCATTGGGATGGACTTGGGCTACCTTTAATCCGGCAGATCCTCTTGATGCAAATGAAGACCCAGATCAAGATGGAAATTGGGATTGTAGCGGAGCTACCTGTGAATATACTCCTTACACAAATTTCATGGAATTCTATGCAATTGCGAACCCTAACTTAGACTCTCCAGATTCGGTTCGATTATCAGGTGAGACGTGGGATGGAACGCCAATCACAGAATGGTGGCAATTCAGAGCTTTCACATTAGGTTTGGGAGAAGTTACTGAGGACTCTACAAATTATCTGGGAATGAACAAGAAGAATATTGATGATGATAGTTATGCTTTGATTATCGATGATAGCGATACCGATTTCCTTGTCCTTGATGCTGGCGATGATATTTTGCTATGTTCAGGTGATGTGACTGATGATTGGGAGTTGTATTATCTAGGCAGTACTAATCGTGCTCCTGCAGTTGATTTAGGCGAACATGAGTTTGGATGGTATTTGCTTGATTTGGACGATGACCATATCGCAGAGGGTAGTGATCCTCTAAATTGGGATACAGATGGCGATTGGTTAGTTGATTGGTTCGAAGTTAAGGATGATGAAGAAGACGGAATGCGTGGCGATTCTTCTCCTATCAGATATGATAGCAGAAACACGTCCTGACCGGTTCCAGAATTCCCCCTAAAGGGGGATTTCTGTATGTGACCGTTCGCCGGTTAATTCAAGGCCTATGAATTGCACCCACCAACGGGTGAATCGTAGATGTCGCAAAGAATTTCCACTCGCGCCGCATTGTCGTTGATGGTGTTCATTCTCGTCCTAACGCCGATGAGCCCTCTTTCTGAAACATTCATCGGTGACGCAAAAGCAAACGGTGCATCTCGACATATCTACACATTTTCTGACGGTAGTATCGAGAATGTAGCTCTGTACCAAGGCGGTGCTGACAAGACCACTATCATATCCATGCCCAAGGGCGCAGAAGTTCTTGATGTCCAAGTAACACTTTCAGGGGCATCTTCCACTGGTTGGTCTCAGGTTACCACAGATACGTATGATGAATGGATGGATGGTGTTCCAAGCCAAATGGACGCTCGCAGCGAAGAACTGGCTTTGGGATTCGCATCTGGAGGAACTGAAATTTCATCACATGGTTCTGATGAAGAAGAACTTCCAGGTTCTGATGCTTGGTTGGATAATGGCAGTTTCGCCATACGCCAACCACACACATCAAACTCATCTGAACTGAGATTTAGCAATCAAGTCAAAGTCACCAGTGCTAACTTAATGGCTCAAGGACAAGGAGCGATGTTGCGTAACCACGATTGGCTGTTTATGTCAACTTTCACTGGGACCTCTTTCGATAAGGTCGTCACTAGAATGCATCCTAACAATGCAACTAGAGATATTGTAGTTGATCTGCAAAGGGAATCGTCCTGTACTCTTCCACAGGATCCATCTTCAACATATTACAAAGCATATGGGTTCAAGGACTGGACAATTACCGATGATGAAATGTTGTACGGTATTTTCTCAACATACAAGTATCCGTATTCCTCATCAAATCCAACGCAGTATCTCAGGGTTTTAGCGATTGACGTTTCAGACGATTGGGTTTGGAAGTGTGTTGATTCATACGACATTTCAGCACAATTTGGAGAATACAGTGGAATCTCATACGATAGAGATACTGACCAAGTCTGGGTTGTACATTCTCAGCAAAGACGAATTGTTCCTTACGATTTCGGAGATAACGGTCAATTCACTCGAGGAGAGAGCCAGTATTCATTCTCTTCAGGAGCATCTTCTAGTACAGAATGTGGTAAGACAAACAGCAATGTGCATGGGTTAGTAGTTCACTCTGGTTTCTTCTACATGCGATGTATGAAGGGATATTACTACCAAGATACGGACCAATTGAGTGTTTGGGCGATTTCCGGCTCATCATCTTCTTTAGTTCCTCAAACTGGAACGCGTGACATTACTGCTAAGGGACTAGGATTGTTCTATGACGGTGAGAGATTGATAACCGTCGACACAGGTTATTCAACTTGGAATGCTAAGACACTGTATTACCGAGAGTTTGGAATGGGAATCTCATATCCAACAACTCCAGCGCCTGGAACAACTACATGGATTGGAGAAACAATTGTCACTGAAGATGATGTATTAGCGGTTAATGTGCAAAATCATTGGTCTGCTCCTAGCCAAGGAGATCGTGTTGACTATTGGGTTAGTGCAGATAATGGGACGCATTGGGAAGCTGTAGAGAAAAATCAGACAATCCACTTCTCTCACCCTGGAAACCAACTGGTATGGAAAATGCAACTTATTGGTTCGTCTGCTGTATCTTGGTGGGTCTCCTTAGAGTATGCAACTTCGTATCATTCGAGTGGCGATTGGACCAGCCAGAAGGTTTCGACAGGAACCAATGTGGGCAAGGTGAGAGCGGTCTGGAATGGTGATGAACCTAGTTCGACATCAATCGAAGTTATGGTTTCAAATGACAATGGTTCATCATGGGAAAGTGCCGAGAATAATGTTGAAGTTTCCTTCTCAACACAAGGTGCTGGTAATGAATTACTCTATTCAATAATGATGTCAACAACCGATGATTCAATAACCGCTAAAGTCGATTCGTTCATTCTGTGGTATGAAGAAGGATATCCAGATGCTCCTCAATTAGATGTAGGCGATGATGGTGAATGGGATTGGAAATCTATTCTATTCCTAAACGAAAGTTCTGTCGTCGCTTCAGATGACTCTCCTGTAGGTACTGTTGTTTCAGACACACCAAGCCTAGTAGATGCCTTCAACGATCACATTCCTGCCAATGGAGTTGGAACAGTAGAAATTCCAATTGCTGTGAAAGCAAATACTCCTGGAAGAGTCAAACTCACAGATTTAGATATCGAATATCGATTGAACACACGAGTGCTTGATGCTAGCATGGAAGGCGGTTTGATTGCACCCGATGGAGTATATCGCAATCTCGTAGTTAGAATGGCCCATGGCGATTTAGTCGACAGAGTTACTGAAGCAACAATTGGATTGAACAACTCGCACGGGGCCAATCCTGCTTTCAAATGGCTAAGAGGAGATTCCTGCAGTGTCGTAGATGATGCAGGCGGAATTGTCGTATTTGATGTAGGTAATTGCACATCATCTATTGATAGTGATGGGATACTTTCAGTCAATATGCCAATGAAGGTAAACTGGACTTGGGATGACGAAAGAAAAATGGAGGCAGTGGTCTCCATGAATGATGACCTTGGACCTCAAGTTAATGCTTGGACAACTGACACACTCTCTCTAAATGTCGAGAATGATATCCAACTTGATGGAATGCGAGTTTGGGAGGAGACAGGGCGTGAATTATATCCTGGGGATTGGGTTCGCGGGGGATTCAATCTATCGATTAGTGGCGGAATTAACTTCGAAGGATCAGCATTCTCTCCTATGGCTGGAGAGTTTAGTTTACGAGTCTTAGGACAAAATGTAACCTATGATGGAGACCCAATTGGAGAGCCTACAGTATTGCACATGGAAGGCAACCCTGCATTTGGCCAGTATAACATGACCTTTACTTCTCCAATTGAATCTGCTCCGGGTGGAATGGTGTTGTATGTTGAAGCTATCAACTTGGCAAATGGTTCGACATACGTCAACCCTGGTTACAATACTATCAAATTGATATTCGACGGAAATGCTCCACTTGTACTATTCGCCAGTCCAGAAATGTCTAATGAAATGCACAAAGGTCCACCTTCTCCAGGTGGACAAGCAATCGAAGTCGTGATTCAGGATTCAGTCGACCCACCTCAAACCGTGGACTTACACTACTGGGTTGGATGTGAAGCTGGAGAACATGAGCGCTGTGATGATTCGAATTTTAACGGTCTACCAGAACCTATCGAATATCGTTCAAAAACCTTGACTACTCCTGAAATTTTACCCGGTGGATTGAATATATTTAACGGATTGATTGATGACTCAATGCTTGTGCATGGAGACAAGGTGGCGTTCTATGTAACTGGTCAAGACGGGCAAGGCAACGTAATTGCAATGGGTGGGTCACCTGTATGTGATATTGAATCCGGTCAATTCTGTGGCGATCGTCCAGGGGATATTGCACCTGAATGGGATGATTCACTTTCCTGGTATGTGATTCGAGAAGAGTTTGAGCCTGTAATGGATATTGACAACTCTACAATAACTGGTCACGATGACCTAGCTCCTCTACATCCTGGAATCTCTTACACTGCCAACTTCATGGTATCTGATATCAACGGATGGTGGGATATCGAATTCGTGCATCTTGCACTTGCTGGAGACTTTGACGATGATGAAACCTCAATTTTCGCTTACATTTCAAAAGATGAAAATGGCATGCCGGAGATGAATCTAGAAAGTGGTGGCTCAGGTTTGGCTGTTTCAAACCTCTACTCGTCCATCATTTTAGACCCTGAGAATAACTCAAGAATGGTAGTTTCAATTAAATTCCAACTGACTTGGAACTTCCCTGAGGCATGGGATACTAATGGAGAATCACACTTCATTCCAAAGGTTTGGATTGAAGACAAACCGTGTGGATTAGAAACAGATGTACCATGTAATATCCACAAAGCTGGATTGGGTAACGATTTGTGGAGTTTAGATAATGATTTGAGATTTGACACTCAGCCTGGACATATTTTGGCTATTGAGTTAAGAGATGGAACAAATCACTACAATCCAGAGTTCGATGAAACTCTAATCGGTGCAGGCCAAGCACTGAGGTTTAGTGGAAGGGTACTATTTGCCGAAGATGAAACACCGGCACCAGCAGGTTCGTTCACAATTTCTCTAGGGGATTACGAAAGCGAATGGACTACAACAAGTAGAGAAGGCGGATACTTCAGCATCGATTTACTTGTACCCGATGTCCGAAGTGGCCATTTAGATTTAAGAGCAAAGTTAGTTGATTTGCCAGGTCTTGCTGAGGACGAATCTGAATTCAAACCTCGCTTAAGATTAGCAGTTGATAGCGAGCGCCCAACAATTCACGCAGTTCATCTAGCGGGCATTGAGCCGGGTGAAGACATTCCAATTTCACTGGCAGATAATCTACAAGTAATGCTTGAGACTCGAGATGACCAAGGATTTTCACTAGATGATCCAGCAGTATTGCATTACCTAGTTCGTGCAGGTGAAGCAGAAATTAGTCGAGGAACATCTCCTCTTCCAGATACGACTCCATTTGAAGACCAATTCTTCTGGACTGGTTATCTAGATTTGACAGATGGTGGCGCAACAATGCTCCTGCCATCATACACAATCGATGTTTGGGTCACGGGTTCCGATGAATCTGGCAATCCTTACGACAGTCAAGGAAACACGATTTCCGAACCTCTTGCTTCGTGGCCATTAGCTCTAACTGGTCCTGATGTTAGTTTGCGTGCAGCAGACACCACTTGGGAATGGTCGAATCCAACACCTAATCCTGGTGAATCAGTATCACTTTCGTTAGAGGCGAGGAATAGCGGTACATCAGGTACTGTGACCTTTGTTCTTCAAAGGCTAGTTTCAGGTGATGACTGGCAAACATTGTCCTCATCTTCAGTAGATATTTCCAGTGGTAAGAAAGCCCAGATAAACTTGGATGCAACGGCAGACGGCATGCCTGGTGACACTTTGGAACACAGAATTTTATTGCTTGATTCCGGTGTAGAAAAAGAGCGAATTTCTGTTGCTCCTTTACTTGTCAAAGAAGAAGTTGAGAGAGACGGTACGGCATTAGCTAACCAAGTTGCAGATTCACAATTATCGGTAATTATGTACTTGATTGCATTAGGTTCGATGTCTTATGCGGTATGGACAATGGTACAGATGCGCAGGATAAAGCGAGGCGATGAAGTTGATGAATCAGATCAGACTGCTGAGGTTGTACAGAATATGCAATCTAAGACAGTACCTGAAATCGCATCTGGTGTGCAAGCAACTCAGAATGTTCAGCAACAGGTAGTTCAACCAACTGTTCAAAATCCAGTTGCTACATCGCCTCCGCTACCTCCTACTGGATTGCCAGAAGGGTGGACTATGGAGCAATGGTCTCATTACGGGCAACAATACTTAGAGAATCAGCGTTGAGGGGGTAACCGCATGAGTGGCGCGGATTCAATGGTGACCTTGCAAGAGAGACTAGTCAATCTAATCAATCAATTGAACATGCCAATTTTGGAAACCAGTTTGGTTGTTTCCAGGTGGACCAATCGTCTGCTAATTCAGTTAAAGGAGCACTCTGAGGAGATTCCCCAAAATTTAGCAGAGCCTTGGCCGTTAGAGGTCCAACCAGTGGAGAGCGAATCGACATTTGAATTGGAAAAGGCCCTGTCGTTAGTTGACAAGGATAGAATGGATATTCTAGATACTCTAATTAGAGTCACATTAGAAGAAGAACAAATGTTGGTAAGTGATGCATTAGGAGTAATGCGTTCGTGGGAGCATCTTGTTCGCGGTCAATTGTCGCAAGCAGCGGGGCCGGGACAGTTGTTTAGCCCCACAGAAATTCCAGACGATTTTTAGGTGAGAAAATGCGTGTATTTTTTGTCATAATGATTGTTTTGTCATCGGGCCTAGCTGGGTGTTTTGGCAGTGACGAATTGTTTGATGAAAAGCCTGGAATTCCAGGGGGGCTTGCCCTTGCTTGCTTACAAGATGATAAATTTGAGAAAATGAAAATCCATTTTTTGTATGAAAATGGATATGATCCCATTGCAATGGATTTAGTAAAAACTAGATTACAACAAGTATGTGACAAACCTGGAGGAATACAAATTGTTGCTAACGAAATCGACTTCTCTGAAGATACCAGTTGGAGTTCTGATGATGTAAGGGACGCAAGATGGAAACATGGGGGGGACGCAATGGGTTCAGATACGCTTCATTGGTATTTCTTGTTCCCTAAGGGCTCTCATAGTGATGAATCAGTACTTGGAGTGGCTGTTGATGCCTCAACTGTTGCAATTTTCCAAGATACAATCTCGGAATCAGAGAACTTTCTTGGAAGGCCATCTGCTGAAGAAATGGAGAGGGCTGTGACTGTTCATGAGGCTGGGCATTTACTAGGTTTAGTGAATTTGGTATATCAATCACCAATAGAACACGAGGACCCGGACCATCCTGGTCATTCGAATAATGAAGATTCTGTGATGTATTGGGCTATTGAAAGCAACAGCATAGGAAATGTATTCTCTGGAAGTATTCCTGATGAATTTGATGCTGCTGATAAATCTGATTTAGCCGGTATGGCAAGTGGGGAATTGGAGTGCAGCAATCAGCTTTGGTCATGAGACTGAGCGACTTGTATACTCGCATCCTTCCATGCATCAAATATTGACCAAACATACAACAGTACCCACAGAATCAATGTTAATGCCAGAGGTATTTGTAAAAGGAACCAATCGAAACCTCGCTGGTGATTTCGATTAAAATGCTGACCTAAATACAGGAATGGAATCAGAGATAAGGCCACGGCAAAAATTGGACGAAACGCACCCCAAATGCCCACGCCAGCAGTAATTTCGTTCCAAATAGTCTTGCCTAATTCAAGAGAATCTAGGTCATTTTCTTCAACAGGAACGACCACTTCGATCTCGGAACCATCGTCCTGCATATTGTGACCAAATCGGTATCATTTGTCAATGTGGCGACGCAAATGCTCATGGAAGTGTTATTCCTCAAACACAATATGGCCAAGCCGATTCTAGTAACTGGCTTCGAGCCCTTTGGTAGTCATTTAGTGAATATCTCAGGGGAATTAGCCAGAGATTTAGAGGGCCATGAAATACGCGGGCACAAGATTCAATCACACGTATTATCTGTTGATTATGATGGTTCAGTGTTTACTTCAAACTTACTAAAAGAGTCCGAATTTGCAGCAATCATACATTTGGGAATTGCAGAAAATTCGTCTAACCCGCGAATAGAAACTAGGGCCAAAGATATTCTTGATTTCAGAATTCCAGATAACTCTGGTCGTCAAGAGGTTAATACTCATATCAGCGGCAAAGGTGACCTATTATCTACAATTAAACCCGAAGATTGGGACGTCGAGAATATGATTGATTCACCAGTAATTAGTCAGGATGCAGGTGAATATCTCTGCAATGAAACGTTATATCGTACATTGATGAAAATTAACGACACACCTTGCTTCTTCCTTCATTTACCTCTACAACAGAATGATGCCAAGGGTCTGGTTTTGCAATGTATTGACAGAATGCTTAGGCCACCTTGTATTGACGTGGGTGCAGGAGCAATAATTCTTGAGGGGAAATTCCTGGCAGCAAGGCGTGCACCCAGTGAGAAGCATGCAGGTTGGTGGGAATTTCCAGGTGGCAAATTTGAGGAAGGAGAGGATGCTTCTCAATGTTTGATACGCGAAATAAGTGAAGAATTAGAACTCGAGGTTTCAACTGGGGAATCTATTGGGGAATGGATTTTCGATCATGGTGATGTGGTAGTAAGGTTACATGTTATGGAATGTTTCGTGACGGGAGGCGAAATGAAACTGCATGTTCACGACCGAATAAAGTGGTGCGAAGGTCCTGATGAAGTTGACTGGCTCGGCCCTGACCGTGATATTGCTGATTCTATCAGTGCCAGGTTGCAGATTCACCGTCAGGATTCATTGTGAATTCATCGCCGATTCTTCTTGGGATATTCTCTCTGCCACTATGCCACGTTGCAGCTTCTAACCAATCGCCTAGATTTTCTCCGCCGATTTCAATTGTTATCACTCCTCCCAAGGGATTGTCATCTGGTAAAGGAAAAGCGACTTTACCTTCCATTGCGGCTTGTCTTGAAATGTGAAAAATCGTACCTTCAGCATCCAAATGTGCTGACATAAAATCAAGTGAAGTATCCAATATGGATTGGTTGTGTATCGCATCCAAGAAAGTAGACAAACTTACTCCATCCGCCGCCAAGACATCGTCTTGCTCAGAAGGAAAACTTGGATGTTCAGGAAGGCCACAGGTAAAATCGGGAAATAATTTCAAAATTGCATCTAAGACAATTTCCGGACTATCTGCACCGGTGAGTTTTGTTGAAACAACAACCGAGTATCCCTCATCGATCGCAGTTAATCTCAGCCTCGGCATGAATCGCCCAGAACGGCATAGTCAATGAAGATAACAGGCCAACCTTGACATTTGGAAGCATTACAGGGCACGGTATGGAAGTACGGGTATGTGCAGTTATACCCGTGCTGAATGAAGAGAAATTCATTGCTAGATGCATAGAAAGTCTACTGGCACAAACTATGCCTGTGGACATTCTAGTAATGGAAGGTGGTTCTACGGACAATACTAGGGAAATACTGACAGGATTTGGAGATTCAATCAAAGTGATTGATAACCCTGGGAAACGTGTTTCGAATGCTAGAAATCTCGCATTGGAAAATATTGGTGAAGACATTACTCACTGTTTGGAAATCATTGGGCATTCTTGGGTCGAAAAGGATCATGTTGAGAAGAGAGTGAAAGATCTCATTGAATTAGAATCAAAATCTGATTCTCGTATCGGTGCGATCGGTTGCCTAACTATGTCTGGAGGAGATGTTGGAATGGTGTCAAATTGGATTGAGGGGGCTCTTTCTTCTCCGATAGGTTCGGGTGGGGGTCAGTTCAAACAATTCACAGGCCGCGAAGAAACCAAGGTACCAGCATTCTGCTTGCACAACGTGGAAGCACTGAGGTCCGTAGGAGGCTGGGATGATAGATTCATCACTAGTCAGGACAGCGATTTGTCCATGCGGTTGATAAAAAAAGGTTGGAGTTTGTGGCGTTCAGATGTTTCATGCGTTTACATGCACAAGCGGTCAACCATAGGCAAGTGGTGGAAAATGAGTCACCGATATGGTTTTTGGAGAACTAAGGTGATTTTGACCCACCCTACAAGGATTGACTTGAGAGAGTTCTTACCTATATTTGGATTAATTTTGGTATTTGCCTTACCACAATGGTGGTTTGCTCCCGCTGCATACCTCTCTACTCTAATTTTGGTTGGTCTATTATATCGGCCCAAGGGAACAGGTTTAACACCAATTTTTGGAATTCCAATTTGTTTGATAATCTTGCATACAGCTTTCACAATGGGATTATTCGATGGACTCATTCGGAGCGGAAGACCCCCTACAGACCGAACATAATGCGCAAACCTTCATTGGTGAAAAGTAAAGCAGCAGTTTGATGGCAAGGCAACTAACCTCGACGGTGTTATTCTTTACACCCGCTTTGGTTCTGAATGCTTTGCGATTCATTGTAACCCCGCTTGGGGATATGATGTCGGTTTCACCAATGCTTGATGTCGGGCTTCACGTAGGTGCGTTCGCTGTGGGTTACATGCTATATCGTAGGACACGAGTAGTAAGGGATCACGAGTGGATAAGAAGTAGGGCTGTGAAATCAGTCAGTGGACATTTCAAGGCCGAAGATAGTGGGGTTTGGGAGAAAGAAATAGTGATGGATACACAACTTTCTGCTGAAGGAGAGGCTAATTTGAAAGGTCAAGTAGCCGGAGCAGTAGGCGTTATTTCGACACCAGGAAATGCTGAAGTTGAAACTGAAGTTCAAGTTGAAATGTTAGTTGATGCAGAACATGTGCGAAGAGCACAAGCTCGAGTTTCTGGAGATGAGCAATTCGATGAAGGAGGAATTAATTCCACCATCGGCGCTGTAAGAAAACCATCTCCAATGGATAGTTTTCTTGATTGGATTGCATCACTTGGTGGTAGAAATCGCAAACTTGAGCGAGATGCAAAGAAAAACGCCGCACTAACGGCCAGGAGCACTGATGCGCCGGTCATTGCACAACGCCCTATTGCTCCAATTCAACGCATTGAATCAGAAGAAAAGAGGCCTGTGCCAATGGAAATGGTATCAGTTACTGATACTGGAGCGGAATCCGTGATTATTGATGAGGAAACCAATGAGGTTAGTTCCCCGGTCACAAGAGAGTTATCTATTGAAGAAATGGCATTTGGAACATCATCTCGAAGGACTCAATCTAATCCTTCGAATTCTGGTTTCGCACCTCAACCGACATGCCGTATCTGCTCAGCTCCAAACCCAGTAGGAGAGCGATTTTGCTCCAATTGTGGTAGTGACCTTTAGCGCTGTACTGAATAACCCCCACCACTCCCCCTGCAACATCTGAGGTGCCTTTTTTGTCTGAGAAGAGAGATTATTATGAGGTCCTAGGAGTATCAAAGGATTCTGATGATAAGGAACTGAAAAAAGCTTTCAGGTCTCTTGCTAGAAAGTACCATCCTGACAAAAATGATGCACCTGATGCCGATGAAAAATTCAAGGAAATCCAAGAAGCATATGCAGTTCTTTCAGATTCGGAGAAGCGTCGTAACTACGACAGATTCGGACATAATGCACCTGGTGGCTCACCGTTCGGACCAGGTGGTTTCCAAGGATTCAATATCAATCTAGATGATATTCTAGGAGGGGATTTTTTCTCCAATATTTTTGGCGGCGGAAGAAGACGTTCAGCCCAAAGCCAAGGTAATGATATCCTCGTACGACACGAAATTTCTCTAAGGGCTGTTCTATCTGGTGGCAAGGATGAAATCGAGATAGATTTGCCAACCACCTGCAAAGAATGTAATGGCACGGGTGCCAAGGATGGAATTACAACCGAATGTTCTGAATGCGATGGTGTAGGCCAAGTCAGAATTAGGCAACAGATTGGACCATTCGTTCAAGATTCCATTAGGCCATGTCCTCAATGTGATGGGTCTGGTCGTAAATTCACATCAAGATGCAAAGCGTGTGCTGGAGACGGTCGTCAATCCGAATCTCAAGTTCTTAGATTCAATGTCCCCCCTGGCGCTCAGGATGGTACTAGACTTCGCATGAGGGGCAAGGGCCAACCTGCCCCTTTTGGGAAAGGCGTGTCTGGTGACTTGTTCATCGAGTTAATTATCGAAGAGCATCCATGGTTCGAAAGGAATGGGATGGATTTGATTATGTCTCTGCCACTTGGCTTTAGTGACCTTGCTTTGGGAACATCGGTAACTTTGCCTCACATCGATGACAAAGATTTGGTCATCAAAGTGCCAGCAGGAACTAATTCAGGTGACACAATCACAATTTCATCTAGAGGAGTACCCTCGAGCCGAGGTATTGGTAGAGGAGATGTAGTGGTTTTGTGTAAGTTACACATGCCCAAAAAATTCGATAAATCTACGAAAAAATCACTCGATCAATTGAGAGATTCATTGAATGGAAGCGGGAACATTATCGATAGAGTTACCGATGATGCGGAAGAAAGGCGTCGCTGATTATTCCTCAGAACTTTCCACTGTTCGGTAAATTGTATTGGTTGGTTTTGCAGCCATCGGTTCACCATTCACCATTCCAGAGAGGTGTATGTCTACCGAATCAGCATTTCCTTGCAGATCTACTCGAATGAAAACACGTGTATTGTCGTGAATAGTATCCAGGAATACTTCGTGGGCTCTTTTCAGTAATTTAGGCTCGACCTTTGAAACACTCCAAGCTTCACCTTCTGGTGACTCGAATTTCAATGCGGCAACGCTCCATTCGCAATCCTGAGGCCGCAGACCAATGAGCAGTGGCCATGCACCGTCTTCTGACAAGCGCTTATCGAGAGTCCATACTGCCAAATCGATGCCTGTTGTGTAATGACGAATCTCTTCTTGCCCCCAAACTTCCAGTGCTTCCTCCCAGTCTAGAGTCGAAACAGATCTCAGGGCTCTAGACAAATCTGAAGGTGAAAAACTCCCATCGTCTAGTTTTGTAGATAGCCACTGTAGGCGATTCTTTTTACGAGCAAATTCTTCAGCAAATGCTCGAGTTTTCCTGATGTTGATGTAGAATATGATGAACGGTAGAATTAGAATTACTCCAATCAGCCAATAAAACACATCTGCAGCATCCTTGACTGCGTCTGAAGCAGGGAACCATGGCTCATCACCTTCGTCCAAAACTGCGGTTGAAACTCTTATTGTCCATTCAATAGAGTCCACATTAGAGTTGAGTGAATCACTACCGTTTATGTGCTGAATACGAATGAAATGTGTTCCTAGGCCAACATCTAGTGATAGACTAATCTTATCCATTGAATACGTCGCAGTTACTTCGTCCAAAATGTCCCAAGATTCTTGGTCCACATTCCAAATTGTAACTTGAATTTCATATATGTCACCTTCAACTATAACGTCTATTAGATGTACGGATTCGTTCCAACCAGTAGTCTCAACGCGTAAGATGTCTTGGTAATCACCCATGTGTAGCGTCAATTCTCCATCATTTGTACTCCCATCCATAGTGATAAGAGGATATGTGGAATTGTTACTAGTTGCAGTGAGTGGCTTGAATCCAGGTGCATCCATTTCCCAATTTGCATCATAATGAGTATGTCTTTCCATACTTGCCATCCATTCACAACTACAATCCCACTTGAACTCTATGTATTCGATATCAACAATTCCACCAATTCGGTCACCAGCACTTGCATTATTCCACTCTGAGATACTGGTTGAAGTGTATACATATCGATATTTGAAGTCCATTACTGTACCATCAACAGACATTGAATCAGTGACAAGTAAGGATTCATCAGCACCACTTGTTACTGCAAATGAAGCCGAACCAATTCCCTTGAGATTTTCTAAATCTGAGGCATTGATAGTGACTTCAGTAGAATATTTTTCAACGTTTAACGCCCAAATTGAACTAGGGCTTGGGCTGTGAACAGTAACAATTACTCGCCCACTCTCTTCTATTGGAACCACAATCTGATATGTCGAATCAATAGATGTGTTTAGAGGCAGTGAAACAGAATCATCCAGAGCATATTCATCAGTTGAATTTTGGAAATGCAAATCAATATCGATGGCTGCTGATGCTGCTAATAACTCTAGGATCAAGATTTGGTTTTCACCGACATCTATTGCGAAAACATCTGAATCGTCGTCGATTAAGTCACCTGAAACATAGGTTGCTTGACAATTAGAAACCAGATAGGGTTGCTCACATGTTGCTAAATTGATGACATCAAAATTTTCGGTTGGAGCAGGTCTGAGATTTGGTAAATCATTTGTTACAGGAATGACACTTTGACATCTTGAATTATTTTCTGTATAGAAGGTGTGGTTTTCAGCATCTAAACTTGCAGTAAATTCGCTTCCATTTGCGACTTCATTGCCTTGAGAATCAGTAATACTCGCCCAAGAGCCTTCACAATCAAACCAAGCGATTCCATCAACAGTCATTCTTGTCTCAGAGTGTCCAGAACTCGCGACAGGGGCTAGAATTAGTAAGGCTACAAGCCATAGTAATCTCCGTCCCATGAATGGTGCGGTAAACTCATACCCCTTCAAATGATTCAAGACCGGCGCACTTCCAGCCCGATTCATGGCGGGACTTGGGCGCACTGTGATTGCTCGTCATCGTATGTCTCGGATGTGGGCTCTTGGAGACCGTTCCAATCCTGTTTCAAAGACGCCAGGTCTTGTTGTTACAGATGAGGAATTCGAGGTTCTATGGGCGCCATTCAGCACCTCTAGTGACGGGGGGATTCCAAGAGTGTTGAATCTTGAATCAAGGGCTCCTTTTGCACCTTGGGAAAGTGATGATAATGGTCCAATGATGAAGGCGTCTATCGGGCATGTATTACCTCCCTCCCTTGACGAAGCTGATGCTGGTGAGGTCGCATCAAAAGGTCAGTTATTGCCACTCTCTTGGCAAGCGTTGAACCATGATGAAGAATTAATGGACCAAAGTTTGAATCCTCATGTTGTAGTACTCACCGATGCATTACAGTTGGCTAATCGCCCTGGTAGATTAGTTGAGGCAATCAATGTGGTAAAGAATAGATTCCCTGGAGCATTGCTATGGACTCCGGGTATTGGAGGTCCGGATAACTGTGCGGTTCTATCTTGGTTTGGTGTAGACCTGTTCGATACCACTCGAACAAAGCAGGCAGAAGCACACGGAGCAGTATTGTCTTGGAATGGTCCAAGGGTTGCCATGGAAGGAGAGTCTGCAAATAGCCATTGGCGAAGTGCCTTGGCTGAAGTCCGTTCTGCAATTTCTTCAAATTCATTAAGGGAGTTAGCCCAATCTCAATCTCTCAATAGTCCGAGATTAGTAGAGCACATGAGGAATCAAGACAAATTGATTTCAAAGTCTGAAGGGGTTTTATCACAAATTGTTAGCGAACAAACCGCTTTGCGAGTTCACAGCATTGAATCACATGACGATCCAATAATTTTGGATTGGGTTGATTTCATAATCAATGAATATCAATCCCCGAAAGGGTTGGATGATGTACTAATTTTACTCCCCTGCTCGGCAAGAAAACCATACTCCTCATCTAGAAGTCACAAAGCTTTCAGAAATGCGATGAAACATAATTCGGGCCACGAAGTTATTGTTACATCACCTCTAGGTTTAGTTCCAAGAGATTTGGAAGAAGTTTGGCCTGCAGGTCATTACGACATTCCTGTTACAGGCGATTGGACACAAGATGAAATCAACCGAGTGACAAAGATGATTGATGGATTACTCAAGAAAAATCAATATCGTGTAATAATTAATCACTCAGGCTTTGAATATGATTCTGAAATTCCTGTTATCGATACAAGGCAGGGTTCCTCAGCAACTAATTACGAATCATTGCAACGTTTGGAGAAAGCAGTTGCAGAGCATTTGCAGGCCAAAAAACGAAGTGGGGAAAAAGTAAACCTTGACAATTTCCGTTCTGTTGCTAGATTGCATCACCTGAATGAAGAATGGTTGGAGGGAGTTCAAGTTCGTGGCCGCTTCCCAAGATGGAAGATTCTCAAGGATGGCGAACAAATTGCCATGTGGGCTCCAGATAGGGGCGGATTTTCAATAGCGAGATTAGGTGTTGAGATACTTGACAGATGCAATTCGCTCAAGCGGATTACATTGAAAGAAAATATCAAGTGGAAAGGCGATATTAATCTGGTAAATCTAGAATCTTATGATTCCTCGATTAAGGCAGGAGAAGATATTTTGGTCATGCAAGGTGAGCAGTGCATCGGTTCTGCGCGCGCATCAGCACCCTCTTGGGAGTGGTCAGGAACGCCAGGAAGGCTAGCAAAAATGCACCAAAGGCTGTGAAATCAACCAAATCTCCATGCGTAGTGGTTAAGAATGGGTGATAGGTCGGCGGAATGCTCGGAGGTTCAATCATGGCACGTATGTACGCTAAGAGGAAAGGTAAATCCGGTTCCACAAAGCCACACAATGAATCAGCACCAGAGTGGTC
>MDSX01045751.1_pt1 | contig 26698 bp, 3 predicted proteins | sample 811141 | NCBI WGS metagenome assembly MDSX01 (sample SAMN05326642, study PRJNA326480) | marine metagenome | isolation source: seawater | place: Atlantic Ocean: South East | collected 2010
GATAATAATGAAGAATATAATTTAAGTAGTAATATAATAATAACAGATGATATAAGTAATTTGGTAAATATAAGTAATTTTGAATATAATTTGGAAAGAACTGTAAAAACTAAAGAATATATAGTATCAAATAATTCAAATGTAAGTTTTGAATTTAATAATATAGGAAGTAATATAAATATTTTATTGAATAGAGGTGATACTTTAATTTTATCTAATTTATCAACAAATTATGAAATAGGAATAAAAGATAGTAATAATACAACAATAACAACAGAAACATGTAATTTATTAAATTATACATTTGATACAAAAGGTGTATATGAATATTACAGTTTATCAGGTGATACTGGAATGTCAGGTACAATCAATGTAAATAGTGCAGATTTGAAATTAACACTTGAATATAATAGTAATACATTTATATTTGATGAGGGTATTAATAATATAATAGAAATAGATAATAATTTGTATTATTCGAATGTAATAGAATTATGTAATTTAAGATATGAATGGTTTTCACCCAATGTAAGTGTAGGTGGTGGTAGCGGTGGTGTAATTTTATTAGAAAATCAATTTGTTAGTATAGGTAATTATACTATTAAAGTAGGTAATGGTGGTAATGCAGCAGTAAATTTAAATAATAGTGGTGAAAATGGTAAAAATACATCATTTAGTTATTTAAAAACTGAAGCAATTGGTGGTGGTGGAGGTGGAACCGATATATTGGATGGTAATGATGGTGGATCAGGTGGTGGTTCATTTAAAGAACAAGGTAAAGGTACAAAAGGTGATATATTATTATATAATGATGAAGTATTAATAAAAGACTATGTGCAAGGTTCTGATGGTAATATAAGAGGTGGAAGTGCAAATATAAATGAAACTAAATTATTTAATTTGTTTAATAATAGTTTGGTAGAGAATTTGGTAAATGCCAATAAATTATATATAGCAAATGGTGGTAATTCAAGAAATTCAGGATATTTAAATAATTCAGGTAATGGTGGTAATGGTAATGGTGGCAATGGTAGTTCCGGAATAATAATAATGAAGATCAACGCAAATACAGATGAGTTAAAAATATCAATACCAATAACCCATGCAACAAATGAAAAATTGTTTGAACCAGTAATTGAAAATGTAAATATAATAGAATCAAAAGATATAAAAGTGTTAAATGATATAACTTATTCAATATTGGTGCCAGAGAAATCAAAAAAGAATGAAGATGATATATTAATATTAAAGTTTGATGAATTTAATAAAAATGAATTTGATCAAACAGAATATACAATAAATTTTACTAGAAAAACATTAGTTGATCTATTAATGGTAGGTGGTGGTGGTAGTGGAGGAATAGTATCAACAAGTGAAAGAGTATTATCAAGTGAAAGATTATATCCATCATATTATGCACGTCAAAATTATTTTAATATTAATAAAACATACACAGAACCACCAAGAGAAGTGTATAATGTTGAAAATAGTTATGATAATGGTGAATATATAGTTGAAACATCAACATTTCATCATATTTATCCTTCAAATCCGTTATTGTATGTATTTAGTGGAATACAATATCCACCTTATTCTGCTGGTATGTGTGATATAAATTATGATTTGGATACAGGTAATTACATAGGAACCTATAATAATAAATATATAGATAATGGTTATGAAGGTGATTGGTTGTATATTAAATTGCCTAGAAAAATACAATTAACAAAATATTCATTTGCAGCACAGGACTATAAGTCTGCCCAGAATAATAGATTACCACGTGAGTTTAGAATTTACGGTGGTAATAATGATACAGATTGGAATGTATTAGTTGATAAAAGTATATTAGAAAGTGATTTAAATCATGCAGTAAAATCAACAGTTTTAAATGCATATTTAGAGATAGTAAATGATGTGAATGAATTGTATGATAGATTTTTGATTGTATTTAAAAGTGCAATATCTTATTCAATTATTAATATAAGTGAATTTGATATTTTTGGAAAAGAATTTATAGATATTTCGGAGAATTATAATGGTAATGCAGGAGGTGGTGGTGGTGTAATATTTTTAAGTAATATAGAAATAGATCCGGGTAATTATAAAATTAAAGTTGGAGAAGGTGGTAAAGGTGTTTTACATGGTATGGGTGAATCAGGTAAGAATACATCATTTAGTTATTTACAAACAGAAGCAATTGGTGGTAGTGGTGGTAGTTATAGTAATATATTGGCAAATAAAAACGGTAGTCCAAGTAAAATTTATAATGAATTTGTAATACAAGATAGTAATAATAATAAAATAGTTTCAGATGTGATTAAATATGACGGAACTATAATAAAAGAAAATTATGTTCAAAGTTATGAAAGTGGTAAATATATTAAATTTAATACATTAAATCCTGAAGAAAGATTATTTCCAAAAAAGAGAATATTTACTGAGTCAAATATGTTAATATCAGACATGCCATATGGTAATGGTGAATATATTGTAGAATATTCAACAATTAATAATAGTAACTTAAAGAATATATTAAATGCGTTTGGTTATAATGGTGTGGGTGAAATGGGATTATCTACAAATATTGGGGAATATGTTAATATTTTTAGTAATGAGTATTTTAGTAATATAAGTTTGAATTTTGTTGCAAGTTATAATGCAACATTTTATGTGGATGATAACTATAAAGTATATGTATCCGGAAATAATGCAAATGGAAAATTAGGTATAAATCATAATTCAAATATAATAACTCCAATCGAAAATACTTATTTTAGTGAAAGTAATATTAAAATAACTAAAATTGAATTAGAAAATGAATTAGTATTATTTTTGGATAATAATAATAATGTATATAGAACAGGTACTTCATTTGGTTATGATATTCAAACATCACCATATTTATTAAATTATTTTGAATCAATTAATATTGTAGATATTGCAGTTGGTAATGATCATAGTTATTATTTAGACAATACAGGAAATGTATATTTCTTTGGTAATTCTACATATGGACAATCCGGAATGGGAACAACATCATATACTACAGATCCGGTATTAATAACAACATTAGAAAATATAAAGCAAATATACGCAAGTAATAATTTTGGAATATTTTTGGATATATATGGAAAAGTATTTTGTTGTGGTCAAAATGGCAATGGTCAATTAGGATTGCATAATATTTCAAATACAACTACAACAACACAGATAATGAATTTGAGTGATAAAATGATAGTAAAAATTGCAGTAGGAAATAATAGTGTATTATTTTTGGATAATAATGGAAAAGTGTATGGAAGTGGTTATAATGCAAAAGGTAATTTAGGTATAGGTCATTATGATACATCAGTATCTGTACCAACAGAAATAATATGGTTTAGTAATAATAATATAAAAATAAAAGAATTGCAATGTGGTTTAGGATTCAGTATATTTATAGATACTAAGAATAATGTATATGCAGTAGGTAAAGTTCCAAATAACGAGTATTCAATATGGGTAGATGATCCACAAACGAATAATATACCATTAAAATTGGAGAATGTAAAAAGCACAGATGTGTATTGTGGTGTAAATCAGGTATATTTATTGGATAAAAGAGAATCCGAAATACATTTACCTTATAATTTATTTAATGATAAGAAGATAGATTCGGAAGCAGCAAAATGGCAAATGTATTCATATGATGTAAATGGTATTTATATTGAAGGATCAGTAGAATTAGATAGTTTTGATAATATTTATAAAGGTAATTGGGTTAAAACCAAATTACCATATAAAGTAATATTACATAAAATTGTATTGAAAGCAGTAGATGAGTATAATATGAGAGCACCTGGTGATTTTAAAATTTACGGTTCAAATGATAATATTAATTGGATAGAAATATTACATAAAACAAATGATAATGTTGAATATTTACGAAATATGTATAGTACAAATTTAAATAATACAGATTTTTATCAATATTATGTATTAGTTGTAAATAAATTATATAAAGAATCAAATGTATTAAATTTTGAATCATGGGAATTGTATGGAAAAGAAATAATTGAAATTGAATTTTCAGGTGGAGGTGGAGGTGCTTCAGGTGTTAATAATACAATCGATACATTTATAACATCGCAATATTGTAATATATCTTATACAAATATTACAGATAATAATCAATTAAATTATTATGGTAAAGATGGAAGATATATAGAACAAAATATAAATTTCCAAAAACATTTTAATTTAAATAGTGAGAGTTCAATTGGTGAATATTATTTATTAAGTAATATTAATCCGTATAGTAATATATTTAATAAGAATTTAACAAGTATAGATCTAAATGAATTAAGAAATAATAGTAATATATCACTTAAATCAATTTTTGAAAAAACAGATGTATTGGCATTGTTAGTAAATAGTAATTGTAATATAACAGAATATTCTTTTAATAATGATATACCATATGCAAAACTAGATGTATTATTGGTAGGTGGTGGTGGAGGAGGTGGAAGAGTTGATTTAGGTAATATGGGTGGTGGTTTTGGTGGTGAATTAGTATTTGTACAAAATTATGACATTAAATTAAATGATATTATTAAAATACAAGTTGGAAATGGCGGTGAAGGTTATTCAAATTTAGAAACAGATCAAAAAGCAGGTAATAATGGTTTTAATAGTTCTATTGAATTGAATGATGGTATAACTAAATATATAGCAGTAGGTGGTAATGGTGGATATTCTAGTTTGTCAAAAGAACTAAGTTATATATATAATTTAACAGGAATGGATGATTGGGTTAAAATAAAACATAAACCTAAAAATAGCACTCAATATTATACAGGAATACCCGTTAGTGGTGATACAGCACCAACAGTTCTAAGTTTGAATTTAGGTGATGTAAATGATAATACAGCTGAATGGTCAATTCAATATAATAAATCTGAAGTAAAATATTGGTTATTTATAATGCATGATAGTTTTATAGATGATGAATATCAGGATAGATGGATGGTATTTGAAAATAGTGAATTAACAAGAGCAGCTCAACATTCAGGTACATACGGTTTTCATGTTAATTATCCATTTGCATATAAAACTACTCTTAAACCAAATGGTTTTGTTGCAAAAACCTCAGAATATTATCAAGGGCAACCATATGATCAGTTTATATATAATAGAAATTATGGAACACATAATGGTACATCATATCCAGATCCACAAATAAGCTATAAACATGTTAAAAAAGATGGTACTGAAGTTACAGATAGTACTACATTAACAAATATTTTTGGTAATAATTCTGCTTCATTATATACACAAGTATATGGTTCATTTACAAATGCAGAAGGTGGTGTATATGTTAAATATACAGATGATAATGGTTTTAATCCTTATAATAGTGGAATATCAAAAATAAATGAAATTAAATTAAGTCGTCATTTTAACATATTGAGTAGTAATATTGGATATCATAATGATGATAATGTTTGGTTTTCAGGAAATGGTAGTACAAGTATATCTAGTTCAACTTATAGAATATTGGATTGTGATGAATCGAATTTGAAAGCATGGTATAAATTGGATGATAATTATATGGATACAATAACAGGAAGTAATTTGATAAAATCTGATAATAGTGTATTTAGTGAAGATGCTATAATAGATAAAGCAATATATGTGGAACATAATGAAGCTATATCAATACCATTTTCATCATGTAGATCATTATTTACAGGTATAAATACAGGTAATTCATTATCATTTTGGTTTAAAGCCTCAAATGATACAGAATATATTTTGGGTGCATTGGTGAATAATGAGAATAGTACATATGATAGATATATGTTACAATCTCATAGTGCAAATAGGATATATTGGATAAGACAGGATGATAGGGTTAGTGAATTTAGTGGAAAATCAGTATATTTTACACCACCAAATGATATGTGGGATAAATGGCATTATATGGCATTAGTGGGTGATTGGGATGGTTCAAATATAACAGGTAAAATATATTTGGATGGTGTAGAGCAAACATTAGTAGAGGATATTGGAACTTTAGAATGGTCAGAACCAATAAATTATTTAAGTAATGCAGAGTTGATATTAGGTGGAAGTAAAGATCCAATATCAGGTGTAAATTATTATACAGGATATCAATATTTTGATGATATTCGAATTTATGATAAAGCACTAACATCATTTGAAGTAAATAGTTTATATCATATTTATAATGTAGAAATACATAGTGCTCTTAATATAGATCTTTATGATGATTCACAATATGTTATATTAGATTGTGATGAATCAAATTTAAAAGCATGGTATAAATTTGATGGTGATTTAACAGATAGTAGTGGTAATAATAATAATGATTTGTCATTATTAGAAGGAACAATAAGTTATATACCAGGTAAATTTTATCAGTGTGTAAGTCCTGAAAATACTAATGTAAGATTAAAATTTGATAATCCTGCTAATATTATATTAGCAGGACAAACAAAATTGTCAATATCATTTTGGGTAAATAACTTAATTTCCAGCAATGGTTATCAAATTTTAATGAGATATAGACCAAGTAATATAGCTGTTCATTATCATCAATCCGGTCATTCAAAAGAAATAGGTTATGGTATTGAAGGTAAAACAATAAGATATTATATTGGTGATATAATTACTTGGACACAAGTTGTTATATCATGTGATGATCAAAATTATCAGTTATATATAAATGGTGAAAATGTTACAAATAATTCTACATTTTATGGTGAATCAACATTACAAAATGGATTTACACATGATAGTGGAACAGATAGTAGTTGGGAATTATTTAATAATCCCGGTTATCAAACTTATGCAAAATGTTATTTAGACGATCTTCGTATATATGATAAAGCATTAACACCAGAAGAAGTAAATGCTTTATATTTACCAACAAAGAATGCAAATATATTGTATGATATTAACCAACAATTGATATATAATTATATTAAAATAGACGAAGGATATGGTGGTGGTTATGGTAGAACAATACAAGAACAAAATGCAAAACCAAATACAGGTAGTGGTGGTGCAGCGGGTATAACATCAATTCCATCAACTACAGGTAAAGGTGGTTCAGGATTAGTTTTATTAAAATTAAATTTGGATGAAAGAGTGTTAGAGGAGCGTATATATTTTGGTACAGGTGGAAATGGATTATTATTGTATAATAATATAAATATTGATAATATAAATTATTATAATAATGATATTAATTATGTATCAAGTTTAACTGGTATGGATGGATGGATTAAAATAAAACATAAACCTGCATATCTTAAATATTATTCAGGTTATACATTTAATGGAAGTACTATAATTGATACATATACTATTGGTGATCCTGAAAACAATAGTGAAGAATGGGCAATAACATATAATCAAGAAAATGTTAAATATTTCTTATTTCATACTAGAGATAGTGATATAAATCCAAATTATAAAGATAAATGGATTGTTATAGAAAGAAGTGAAATGATAAGAACATCACAACATGAAGGAACATATGATTATCATGTTAATTATCCACATTATTACAAAAATACTAAAAATCCGAATGGTTTTGTAGCAAAAAATGCAAATTATTATGAAGGTGGTAGAAGAGATCAAATAATTTATAATCAAGCGGGTGGAACAGAACCTGATCCATTTATTGGTACGCAATTACTAACACATGATGATAATGAATATAATTATTTGTCAATAACTTCTGACGGGTATAAGAACGATGCAGTTTATATTGAAAAAGTACAAGGGCATACAGAATTATCGATAGTTGAAGGTGGTGTATATATTAAATATACAGATGATGTAGTTAAAGTGCCTTTTTATAATTATTTAGAAGTTGTAAAATCAAAAACAATTATGTGTGATATTTTAAAATATGAGTATGATGCAACATATAATAATAATAATAATCAAACAGAATATACATTAAATATATTAGAACCAACAAATTGTGATATTTTAGTTATAGGTGGTGGTGGTGCAGGTGGTGCAAGTGTAGGTGGTGGTGGTGGTGCAGGTGGTGTAATATATCAAAAGAATGTAGTTTTATTTGGAACATATAATATCTATGTTGGTAATGGTGGTAATGCAACAACAACAAATGGTGATAATAGACATACTGATTGTGTTAATAATGGTACTGCATCTATGATTAAATATAAAGGTAATATATTTACATATAAAGGTATAAATTATGAAGGAAAAGGTGGTGGTGGTGGTGGTAGTAGAATAGGTGATCCACCTGATAATATAGATGGTGGTTATGATGGTGGTTCTGGCGGTGGATCATCTCTTACAGGTGGTGGTGTATTTGTAAAATCAGGAATTTCTTCACAAGAAAATACATTTTGGAACGGAACTGAAAATATTGCAGGTGGATATGCAGGTGGAATAACAAATACTACATGGTTAGCTGCAGGAGGTGGTGGTGCAGGTAGTGAAGGTATAGGTGAAAATGGTGGTTTAGGTGTAAGAATTGATATTACAGGGGAGAATGTATTGTATGCAGGTGGTGGTGGTGGTGGTAAAATAGCTACAAGTAATGCAGGAATAGGTGGTAGTGGAATAGGTGGTAGTGGTAAAAATAATACAAGTTCAAGTAATACATTATATGTTCCTAGTAGAATTAATGGTGTAAATGGAACAGGTAGTGGTGGTGGTGGTGGTGGTTATGATTATAGGTATGCTTCAGGTCCAAATGGTGGTGGTGGTGGATCAGGTGGTTCTGGTATAGTAATAATAAGAAAAAGTTATTTACCTGTTAATCCTATTAATATTAGAAATAATAATAGTGGAACAGGTGGAAGTAGTAAAATAATAAATAACAAATCCGAAAAAGGTAGTAATGGTATAGTATTAATAAGAATACCAACAGAATTAAATAGTTATAATATGGATGATTATATATTACCAAAATATGTTTTAGAAGCTAACAATTTGATAAGTCCTTTGGTTCTTTGGTATAAATTTGATGTTGTAGATAATATTGGATTAGATAGTAGTGGTAATGGTAATAATGGAACTTTAGATCCAAACACAGTAGCACCCTTACAAGTAGAATCAAAAAATACAGGATATTATTTAGAATATTCAACAAGTGATACTAAAATAATTATTCCAAATACAGGATTATTTTATAACAACTCTTTTTCAATTTCTTATCTTATATATGGTACAGGTGGATCATCTACAACAGGAATTGAAATGAAACCATCAGTAGATCTTAGAAATGACGCAACATACAGGAATGGGTGGCATTTTGTATTTAGACCATCTAATATCCTTCGTTTTTCAATAGCACATGATAATAAACCAATTGATGTCAATGTTGAATCACACAAATGGATACATTGTGTTGCTACCTATTTCTATTCAACAACTAAATCAGATATTATACAAGCAGTTTATGTAGATGGTGAATTAGTAGGATTGAGAGAAAATGATACAAGTGTATGGAGTATGGATAGTACTGTTGCAACTGATCCTATAAATATACAAATTAGAAATTCAGGAGACAAAATTGAGGATTTCCGTATTTATAATATAGCATTAACAGATGAAGAAGTATTTAATTTATATAATGAAAGTAATTATGTAGTAAGACCTGTATTAAAACCTAATATAAGTGCAATATCATTTAATGAAAATAATAATTTTATAATAACAACATTAGCAGATAATTCATTGTATGCTTGGTATAAATTTGATGAAACATATAATGATGAAATTAATAATAATCATATAATTCCATCTGCAAATAGTTATTTTAGTTCTGATGCTAGTAGAAATAAATCTGTATTTATTCCGGATGGTGAGATAATAACTATTCCTACATCTGCATGTGATCCATTGTTTAGTGAAGTTCAATCTGGTAATACACTTGCATTTTGGTTTAAAGCATCTTCAACAACAGAATTTTTATTAGCTGCCTATAAACCTGGTTATGATAGATATATGATTCAAAATTATATTTCTGCAAGATTATATTGGACACGTCAGGATGACAGAAGTGCATCTGGTGCTGATTTTAAAGGTATAGATGTTTATTTTGTATATCCATCTGATATGTGGGATAATTGGCATCATATGGCATTAGTAGGTGATTGGGATGGAACAAATATTACAAGTAAAATATATTTTGATGGTGTAGAACAAGTTTTAACTGTAGCAGGTACTGGTAATCAAACCTGGAGTAATCCACCTGATTATTTAGAAGGTAAAGGATTGGAATTAGGAGGTTACAATAATGGTATTGCATATTATAATGGAACACAATATTTTGCAGATTTCCGTATATATAATAAAGCATTAACTTATAGAGAGGTACAAGAATTATATAATCCTGTATCATATCAACCTGTTATATACAGTTATTTAAGTGATTTTACAAAATATCAAAATAATTTAGAGAATACGTTAATATTTAAATATGATAAAGATTTTGATAGTGATGGATATACATTATACAATTTAGAACTAAATAAACCACATATAATTGATATTTTAATGATAGGAGGTGGTGGTGGTGCAGGCTTTATTAGTAATATAGATAATGATAGTAATATAGTATATGCACCAGGTGGTGGTGCAGGTGGATTAATATTTTTGCAAAATCAAGAAATAGATGTAGGTAAATATACAATTAAAATTGGTAAAGGTGGGAATGCATCAACATCAATAACAAATAAGGGTGAAAATGGTGTAAATACAAGTTTTTCATATTTATTATCAGATGCGATAGGTGGTGGAGGTGGTGGAACTAATTATTTGAGTGGTAATGATGGTGGTTCTGGTGGTGGTAGTTATCCTGGTTATAATAAGATCCTTAAATTTACATATAATGAGAATTTAGATAATAATAATGGACAAACAGAATATACAATAAATTTTGATGTAGATACATTATGTGATATATTAATTGTAGCAGGTGGTGGTGGTGGTGGAATGGATATGGGTGGTGGTGGAGGTGGTGGAGGTGTAATTTATAATAAAAATGTAATATTAAATGGTGAATATTTAATAAAAGTTGGTAAGGGTGGTGATGGAGCACCTGCAGCGGGAACAAATGGACAACCAAGTTCCCATAAATTTACAATTGATGCTAAAAATGGTTATGATAGTTCTATAAATGATTTGATAGCAATTGGTGGTGGTTATGGTGGAACAGGACCACATGGCCATGCACCATTATATGGTAGAGCAAGTGATGGTGGTAGTGGTGGTGGTGAAAGTGGATATGGTGGAACTATAGATGGGTATGGAAAGGGTCTAACAGGACAAGGTTTTGATGGGTCAAGATCTTCAACATCTTCATATTATTCGGGTGGAGGTGGTGGTGCAGGTGGTCCTGGAAGTATATCAGATGGTGGTATAGGATTAAAATCAACTATATTAGGTGTAGAATATTATTGGGCTGGAGGTGGTGGTGGTAGTGGTTATAGTACTACAGGTGGTAATGGTGGTTTAGGAGGTGGAGGAGGTGGTGCAATAAATACAACATATGGTGGTGCAGGTTATAATGACGGGCAATCTGGTGGTGGTGGTAGTGTAAATTCACATGGAAATAGACCGGGTGGTAATGCAGGAAAACATACAGGTGGTGGTGGAGGTGGTGGATCACATTATAGTGCCAATAATAAAGGTGGTGATGGTGGTTCAGGTATAGTAATTATTAAATTTGCAAATATTTATGAAGATCCTATAATAGATCAAGAAACTTTAAAATTATACACTCCTCTAACTTGGACTAATACAATTGATAATAAATTGGTTAATAAATTAATAAAATTTGAATATAATCCTACATTTGATAATGGTGATAATCAATCTGAATATAGTATTAATTTTACAGAATCTACAACATGTGATATATTGATTGTTGGTGGTGGTGGTGGTGGTGGAAATGCAACTGGTGGTGGAGGAGGTGGTGGTGGTGTTATAGTAGCACAATCAATAATATTAAACGGAACATATAATATTAAAGCGGGTAAAGGTGGTGATAGTGTAGATACCGACAATGGGAATAACGGTGAAAATAGTGAATTTGAAGGAATTATTGCATTAGGTGGTGGTGGTGGTAGAGGATGGCAGGTTGAAATTGGTCATGACGGTGGTAGTGGTGGTGGTGGTGGTGCAGACAATTATTCAGCACCGGATACAAATGGAAAATCTATACAATCCAAAGATAAAACCACATATGGTATTTTATATACTTTAACAAATAACGGTGAAAGATTAAGTATTTATGGTGAAGACGGTGGTGATGGTGGTATAAATAATGCAGAAGGTAGTCAATCATTTTACGATGCGTTAGGTGGTGGTGGTGGTGGTGCAAACCAAGTAGGATATTCAGGATTATCAACAAATGGAACAAATGCAGGTAAAGGTGGTGATGGTATTTATTTAGGTGATATATTTGGAAATACATATGGTGAAAATGGTTATTTTGCAGGTGGTGGTGGTGCAGCAAGCGATGGTGACATGATAGTAGGCTTACCTGGTTTAGGTGGTGGAGGTCAGGGATACGGACAAGCAAGCACACCAAATATAGATGGAAAACCTAGTACAGGTGGTGGTGGTGGTGGTGCATATAGAGCTACATCTTCAGGTGCAGGTGGTTCAGGTATAGTAATAATCAAGGTTATTGATACAACTTCAACACCAGAAACATCAAATATATTTGTACCAATAATAAAAATATTAACACAAGGTGGTTCAGGTACAGAAAATGATATTATATTAGCGGATAATACAATAGTATCTGAAAAATATGTACAAGGTTATAGTGGTAGTTTAAGTGGTGGTGGAGGAGCGGATAAAGATGGTAATTATGCATCATACAATGGTAAATATAAAGATATAACCGGTTATAATTTTGGAATAAACTTTTTAATATTTAAAGATAATACTATTGGTGATGTATATAATAATGAAATTTATTTTGCAACAGGTGGAGGATCAAATTTAACTAAAAATACACCAAATAGTGGTAATGGTGGAAATGGAAATATTTGGAATAATGTAGGAACACCAGGTGATAATGGTATTTTAATAATTAAATATCAAGAAAATACTTTATCTGAAACAGTAGCTGAAAATACAACTGTAGCAGGTGCAAATCTATCACAATATACAAAATCTGATAATATAATGTATTTTAAATATTATAACAATAATCAAACGGAATATACATTAACAGTTAATAAAGATTCAATAGATGTAGATATATTAATAGTTGGAGGAGGAGGTGCAGGTGGAAATAATGGTGGAGGAGGTGGTGCAGGTGGTGTAATTTTACTACAAAATACTAAATTAATAAATGGATCTTATGTAATAACAGTAGGTAAGGGTGGAATAAATACAACAACCTTATTTGCAAATAGAAATGGTTATAATTCTTCTATAGATGAATTTATAGCAATTGGTGGTGGTGCCGGTGCATCAAATGATAATTCATCATATGCAGAATCTTTAACATTAGATGAATCAGTAGGATCAGGTGGTGGTGGTTGTGTTAATATAGAAAAACGATTTAACAAGAAAGGTTTTGGAAAGAGTTTGCAAGGTAATAATGGTGGTAATGGTGAAATGAAAGATATTGGTAATAGTGGTGGTGGTGGTGGTGCAGGTGGTAGTGGTCAAGATGGTAAAGAAGGATTAAATATTGAAAATTCAGGAAATGGTGGTATAGGTATTAATGTAAGTGTGATATTGAATGATAATATAGGTCATGAAGGGTGGGTAGGTGGTGGTGGCGGTGGTAGTACTTATTTAGATAGTTTATTAGATGAAGTAAATATAAATAGTTCTAGAGGTGGTAAAGGTGGTGGTGGAAATTCAGGATTAAAGATAAATGAAAATGGTGCAAATGGTCTTAATAATACAGGTGGTGGTGGTGGTGGTGGTAATGGAACAGGTTTAGGTGGTAATGGTGGTAACGGAATTATAATAATAAAAGAACATGTAATTAATTTACAAATCTTTAAATATAATTTAGCTTATGATACAAATGATACAAATATATTTATTTATAACAAAACAAATGACAATGGTAATGGTCAAACCGAATATTATTTTACAATTGATAAATCAGCATATTTTGATATATTAATGGTTGGTGGTGGTGGTTCAGGTAGGAATGGGTTTGGTGGTGGTGCAGGTGGATTAATATTTTTAGAGAATCAATATATAGAATCAAATGAATATTTTATAAAAGTTGGTAGAGGTGGAATTTATAATAATACAGGTGAAAATGGTAAAAATACTTATTTTGAATATTTATCAACTGAAGCAATAGGTGGTGGTGCTAATTATGATAGTTTATATGTAGGATCATTAGGTGGTATTAGTTTTAATACAATTGTAAGCAATATAACATCATATCCATTAGTTAATAATAGAAATGAATTATTAATAGATAATTATAATCAAGGTAATTATGGTGGTATAGCTTCAAATATTGATTATGCAGGTGGTGGTGGTGCATATGAGGTAGGATATCCAAATAAATTAAATGAATTAATAAGTGATGGTGGTGATGGTAAATTTATGGATCAATTATTAAATTTCAAAGATATATTTGATTTACCAATAGATGGAACAATAGGTGAGTATGTAAATAGCAATGTATATTTTGGTGGTGGTGGTGCAGGTGGTTTAATAGGTTCAAAAGGTGGATTAGGTGGTGGAGGTAATTTAACAAGAAAGGACGGAATGAATAATACGGGTGGTGGTGGTTCTGGTATATTAAATAATGTTGGTAATGGTGGTTCAGGTATATTAATAATAAAAGAAAGTAAAAGAACACAATCCGAAAATAATAATTTGGTATTAACCTATGATTTAATTGATAATAAGCATCATGTGATAACTGAACATTTGAAAATAATAGATAATAATGTATTAATATTTAATTATAATGAGTTTAAAGTGAATCAACATGATCAAACAGAATATAAATTAATTTTAAATAAACCATATTTAATTGATATATTATTAGTAGGTGGTGGTGGTTCAGGTGGTTCAGGTTATAATTCAAATATAAATGACATATTACCTGGTGGAGGTGGTTCTGGTGGTGGTGTAATATTCCAAAGTAATTTAGATTTTTCAATAGGAGAATATGTAATAAAAGTAGGAAATGGTGGTTATAATGGAAATGGTAAGAACAGTTCTTGTAGTTATTTACAAACAGAAGCATTAGGTGGTAAAGTTGGTAGTTCAATAATAGATAAGAATATTGATAATAATTCAAATATAATAATAAGAGATATAGTAGATATATCAGGTGATATAATAACAAGTAATTATGTACAAGGATATGAAACAAGTAATTATATAATAAATGGAACTGAAATATATAGTTCGGGTGGTGGAGGATCAGATGAACATGGTTATGCAAGTAATTTGAATGTAAATGGTGGAATGGGTAAATTTATGTATAACAATAATAATTTTAAAGAAATATTTAATTTACCAAATGATAATTCAGTAGGTGAATATATTAATAATAATGTCTATTTTGGAGGTGGTGGTTCTGGTTCGGGTTATACAACAAGTAATTTAATAACAATAGGAGGATATGGTGGTGGAGGTGATTATAGTAAGGAATTAACATTAATAGATGGATTAAAAAATTCAGGTGGTGGAGGTGCAGGAACAATATATAAGAATTATGCAGGAAAGGGTGGTTCCGGAATAGTTATAATAAAATTAAAATCAGAAAGTACTGCTAGTTTTAATGTTGTTTATAATAATGAAGAGCTTTTAACTAAAAATAATATAGCAATAAGTAGTAATTTTAATATAACAAATTATATAAAACCAGATTATATATTTGTTGAAAAATTTGGATATGGTGAAGTAAGATCATCATTTGAAGTAGATTATGGAATATTGGATACAACAGTAAATCAAGGTGTATATGATAATAATATTTCACAATATTGGGGAAGAAACACAATATATGATACAAATATAAAAGGTAGTTATTTATGGAATAAACCGGAAGGTGTTGAAGAAGTTATTGCATATGTATGGGGAGCAGGTGGTGGTGCGGGTAATGTAAATAATGTAAGAGGTGGTAATGGAGGATTTGTTAAAGCACAAATAAATGTAAAAGATATAAATAAATTGAATATAGTTGTAGGTCAATCTGGTGGTGTAGGTGTAACAAGAAATGGATGGCCTGGTGGTGGTAAAACAGGAGGAACTTATGGTTGTGGAGGAGGATTATCTGGTATATTTTTAGAAGAAGGATTTAAAATAGATAATTATAATTGGAAACATGGACATGATTATAGTTTAACTTTACAAAAATTAAATAATGATATACCGAATAGTTCTATTTTTATAATATCAGGTGGAGGTGGTGGTGGTGGCGGTGGTTCTTCAAGTATATATTCAGGTGGTGATGCTGGTATTGAACAAATTCAATATGCATATGGTAAATCAGGATTTAATACTAAATCATTATCAGGAAATAATGGTGGTCCTGGAACATTAATAAGTGGTGGTGGAGGTGGTGGTGGAGGTTGGTCTAGTGGTCAAAGTGGAAGTAAATTTAAAGGTGGTGATAGTGGTAGATATAATCATAACGGTTATTTAGCAGATATAAATGGAACTGGTGGTGCAGGTTATTATGGTGGTGGTTGTGGTGGTAAGGTTGGAAATGTATCTGCAGGTGGTGGTGGTGGATCTTCTTATTATGGTAATGTGTTAGTATCCCCGATAGTTGCATTAGGTAATAATTCAGGTGGTGATACAAATATAGAATTAAATTATCTTGAATATGTTGAACATAATGTGTCAAAATCAATATCACTCGGTGGAACTCGAATGTCAAATCCATTTGGTGTAAATTATTTAGGTGGAAATGGATATATAATATTAGAATATAGTTATAAAAATATTTCAAATACAGCATTGTATGTTAAATATAATCCGGTTGAATATATAATTACAGAACCAATAAGTAAATTTATACCTGAAATTAATAAAATAAATTTGAAAAATGAAGAAACAAATTTGAAAGTGATTGATTCATTTGAAAGTAGTAAATTTAGAGAAAAAGAGCATATTAATTATATTGATACTAAAATAACATTAACAGAAACAAGTAATATAGTTGCATTAAAAATAATAGATAATACGGTATTATCAGTAAATAATAATGTATTTGATTGTTATATTATATATTTGAATTATAATGATAATAAATATGCTTATGAATCGAATGTAATATTAACAAATAATTTATATAATGTAGATAATAATATAAGAAAAATAACAGATATAAATGACATTACAGTTGTAGATTTATTAAATTATAGTAATTTTGATACAAATTATAGTAATTTAGTAGATGAATATAGTTATTTAAAACCAATTGAAGAATCATTTGATATAAATTTAAATGCAGTTGGTAATTATAGTAATTTAATAGATTTAAATGATAGTAGTCAATGGTCATTTTATACAAGATTTAATGTATCATCATTGAATCTAATAAACATGTTATATGGTTCTGCAGCATCTGAGAATATAGGTGGTCCAACGTTGGCAAATGGATGGATGATTTCGATAAATAAAGTGGGATCAATTTATTGTATTGCAATGACAGGTAAAAGTGGTGAAGTAATAACATTTAATAATTTGACAGTTGAAGTTGATATAACATATCAATTAGTATTTTCAAAATATAATAATAATTTGTATATGTGGTTATATAATGAATCAACGAATATATTATTATCACAAGTGAAGACAGCTTCATATTTGTTTAATAATATAGACGCAACAAATGAAAAACTATTAATATTTAAGAATGTACCTGAAGGTGAGGGAGATGTAGATTTCATAGGTATAAAATATTTCTTAAGATTCAATGATAAAAACTTTTATATTTTTGAGAAACAAGTATTTGAATATATTTATAATTATATAAATTTAAGAATAATATATAGAAAACCAAATAGTTATAGTAATGATATTGATAATATAAATAAAGAAATGTATTTTAAAAATAATGTAAATGATGTAGAAATATTATTAACAGATGGAAATAAATATTATCATAATTTTGTAAGTTTGAATGGTCATTATACATTAAGTTTGAATAAATTTGATTCTGAATTAAAATCAGCAGATAATACACCAATAATATATAAATATGATGCAAATAATGATAATGGTTTAAATCAATCTGAATGGGATTTAATTTTAGAATCAGATGGTTTATATGATCTTTTGATTGTAGGTGGTGGTGGTTCAGGTGGAAAAGGTAATAGACCAGATAGATATCCTAATTTGAGTGGTGGTGGAGGAGGAGGAGGTGGTGTAGTTTATATGATTAAAAAATATCTTTTATCAAGTGCAAATTATAAAATTGTGGTTGGCAATGGTGGTAGTGGAACAGCATTTACAAGTGGTTATAATAGTATGATAACAGATAGTACAAAAGAACCATTAGAATTTGATGGAATAAAATTGATAGGTTATGGTGGTGGAAGAGGATTTACGAATGGTTATCCTGATGAAGATGGTGGATCTGGTGGCGGTGGTACAGCTAAATCAATACAAGGTAATACATATTGGAATGGAACAGAATATGTTCCAGGAGGTTATGATGGTGGAAGAAGAATATATTATTGGCATAATTATGGTGGTTTTGGATGGAATACAACAGGTGCAGGTGGTGGTGCAGGTGGTAACGGTGCTGTTTTGAGTACTTATAAATCTTATGCAGGTAGCCATTATATGTTTGATTGGGGTGGTATTGGTGTTTTAAATCATATTTCAGGTGTTGCAACTTATTATGCAGGTGGTGGATGTACGGCATTAAATAATTTGTGGGTCCATTCACCATATATAACTGATATTATTAGACCTAAAGGTGGTGGTGGTTGTGCTAATGCAAATTGGTATGGTAGTAATTCTGGAAATTATCATGGTATAAATCATACAGGTGGTGGTGGTGGAGGTAGTGAATCGTATAGGAGTAGTGGTGGTAATGGTGGTTCGGGTATTGTAATTATACGTAAATCAAATTATGTATCAGAATTGAAATTATTTTCAGTAGTGAATAGTTATTATAGTGATAACAATCAACCTATATTAAATGTTTCAACAACAACCCCTAAAATAAATACAAATGATCCTATTATATTTAAATATAATGGGAATAATACAAATGGTGCATATCAATCAGAATGGAATTTAGAATTTGAAGCAGATGGATTATATGATATTTTAATAGTTGGCGGTGGTGGTTCAGGTGGTAGAGGATGGAGATCATCAAGTGGTGCAGGTGGTGCAGGAGGGGTAGTTTATATGGTAAATAAATACTTTTCAAGTTCTACTAATTATACAGTTGTTGTAGGTGATGGTGGTATTGGTTCTTTATTTACAAGTGGATATAATAGTTTAATATTAGATAGCAATGGTAATGAATTGGAATTTGATGGAATAAAATTAAAAGCATATGGTGGAGGAAGAGGTTATTCTGTTAATGGGAATTATGCAAATGCTACTACCGCAGAAAATGGTGGATCCGGTGGTGGAAATGAAGATAATGAAAATGTTGCAAAATCAATACAGGGTAATACATATTGGAATGGTGTCGAATATGTTCCTGGTGGATATGATGGTGGAAATAGAGCAGGTGGTGGTTCATCAGAAAATGGAGGAGAACTAGTAGCTAATATTAATATAATGTGGAGACCGGAGTTTTATAAAGGTGGTGATGGTGTATTAAATGATATTACAGGTGTGCCAACATATTATGCAGGTGGTGGTTCATCACCTTATAATGCAAATTTGACATTACTAACTCATAGTGTATGGAGATCAAAAGGTGGTGGTGGATTACCAAATTTAAATCATTATAGAGTATTTAACGGTGTAAATCATACTGGTGGTGGTGGTGGAGGAGATTATAATGGTGATAAAGCAAATTATCATGGTGCAGATGGTGGTTCTGGTATTGTAATATTAAGAAAATCAAATACATATTATAAACAGAATTTACATGTATTAATTGAAGATTATTTTAAAGAATCAGTATTAGCCAATGTAGATAATTCAATAACATATAAACCTGATAAAGAAATTAATTATGGTGTATTAAATTATTTAATTGAAAATAATTTTGGTATAAGTGATAATAAATCTGAAATAGTTTCTAAAAAATCATTTGTTGAATTAGAATATTTAACAATTGAAAAATCTGATTATCCGTTTAATGTAATTGAAAATAAAATTGATACTTATACAAAATCTGTATTATTTAAATTTGATATATCAAGAAAAACTGATAATATAACTACATATTATATTAAAACTAATGTAATATTTAAAGTACAACTAACAATAGGTGATGTAGATTATGGTAAAGTTTATTTAAATAAATTTGCAATATTTAAAATAAAACATACAAATACAGGTAATATTGTGTCAGGATTATTAGATAAAGATGATATAGTTGCAAATGGTGATATAATGATAGAATATAATGAAATAACGGAAGACTTATATTTACCTAGATTTTTACTTAAATACAAAAATGAATCAATTGTAGCATCAATTGATTCAATATTTAATGATACAATATTAAAAGATTATACTTATTATGATATAGTTAGTGGTGTATCAACTACAAATTTGATATATTATGTTAAATTTTCTTCATTAGAATGGAAATTGACAGGATTGAATGAAAGTGATCTAACATATTATGATAATAGTTCATCATCAGGTATTGAATTAACAATACAAAAAGGAAATGTAATTGAGTTGCATATAAATACAAATTCTCAGAATCCATTTATAATAATAAAGAGTGATATAAATCCAATAAGAACAAATAATGATGATAATTCATTTAAAGATGTAGAATTTAATGGTGTATATGATGTATCAAATGGATTTATAAATGGTAAAATAATATGGGATACTGAAAATACATTAATAGGTAAATATTATTGTGTTTCTGCTAAAAATGAAAATATATATTTTGTTATAAATATAATTGATACTGTAATAACTGATATTGAAATACCTAAATTAGAATTTATTACAGATAGTATTGAATTGTCAATTGAAGAAACACAATTTCCACCAACTCCTCCTGTAGGTTTGCCTGTAGGAAACGATGATTCTTCGCAAACAACTTTTAATTTTGATTTAATGGAAGCGAATAATATGGTATATCCTGATAGAACTAGATATGAAACTGAAAATACTATTGTAGGATTTTCTCAAATAATAGGTAATGGAATATATGAATTCCGTGCAAATAATGCAGGAGCAACGAATGGTAAATTTTATAGATTATTTACGAATGATACAAATAATTGGTATATGGTATTTGGTGCTTTTACAGATAGTACAGGATTATATAATACGGTTGGTTATAATGATCATGATTTAACAGTATTTTCGGATGGTTCAAGTCAAAGAGGTATTTGGGTTGAGGTTGGTGTTCCAAATAAAATAATTTTATCAAAATATTCGTTTAGGATGAATGATACAAATTCAACATATAGGAATATAAGAAGTATGGAACAATGGATAGTATGTGGAAGTAATGATAGAAAAACATGGACAAAGATACATGATGTTCCAAATGATATAGTTTCACCTGATCAGGTGTATGGTACGCCTGCGAATTTATCAGATATAGTTTATAGAATGTTTGATAGGCCTGAGTCGTATAAATATATAAGAAAGATTTTTATAAAGATGGATGATCCTACATGGTTTGCACATGCAAGTTTTAAATTATATGGATATGAAGAAAAAGTAGTTAAAAAAGAAACAATTGATATGAATTTGAGTTATTCGGTTGAAAATAATAATGAAAATGAGTTTTATAAAAAGAAGGATATAATAGTGTCAAATGAAGTGGGAACAACAAAGTTGAATGTGAATTTTATTAAATTGGGTTATACGGATAATGTGGTTCCCGGTATTCAATTTAATGAATTGGATGATTATATAGTATTAAATAATGAAAATAAGATAATAGACTTGTTTATGTATTATAAATATGGTTATATATATTCAATTGTAGAAACTAAATTTCCAGATAATAATTATATTAAATTAACTAAATTGCATATAATAAGTAATAACTTGGGAATTTATGATATAATAATTAAGATAGATAATAAAGTATTTGTATTAAGAATAAATGACACCTAAAAATTTTTTTTGTGCTATTTATATAAATGTCAGAAGAAGGAGTTACGCTATATACTGTCAATGAAGTAATTAATATTGATAATACAACTAAAAATTTGACTGTTGCAAAGAATCCTTTACAAGTATTTAAGAATTTAAACGATGCAAATGTATCTGAAGTATTCCGCGTTGTAGATGGAAGTTGGTTTGATAGAATTAAGGTGAATAATATTTTTGCACATAGTGCAGATGAAGATATTAGTTATTTAACAGGTATGGAACAAGGAATAATAAATATAGGTGAAGCAGGAAATGAAATAAATGTGAATGGTAAAACAATTACGATAACCTCTGTTGAAGATGATTCAGAAACAAAAATTAATGGAAAAACATTAACAGCCGCGGAAGCAACATCAACAACAAAGTTATTGGGTATAACAACGCAATTAGGAACAAAGAATGTGGATTTGGATCCATTAAATAATAGTAGTGTAACTGAAATATGTGGTAAAACAATAACAATTAATGAATATGATAAGGTAGGAACTCAAACAACAATAAATGGTAAAACAGTAACATTATGTGATACAAATAAAGCAGGAACCCAAACAAATATCAATGGTAAAAGTTTAAATTTGGGTGAAAATAGTTCAACAGTAGTAGTAAAAGGTATAGATACAACTATAGCAACTTTTAATCAAGCAAGTACAACTAATATATATGGTAGTAATTTGAATATAGGTGAAGATGTTTCTACGCTTATTGTTAAAGCGAATGATACACAAATAACAACTGCAGGACAGTCAGGAAGTGTAACAACAATAAATGGTAAAACGATAAATTTAGCAGAGAATGATTCAACATTGGTTATAAATGGTCAAACAACAAGAGTAACAACAGCAGGACAAGTAGGTAGTGAGACAACAATAAATGGTAAAACAGTTAATATAGCGGAGGATGATTCAACCGTAATTGTTAAAGGTATGACAACAACAATAGCAACTGTAGGTCAAATTGGAAGTGAGACAACAATAAATGGTAAATCTTTGAATATGGCGGAGGATGATTCAACAGTGTTGATAAAAGGTCAAAATATGACTGTAGGTACTTCAAATTTAGTAAGTGAAACATTAGTAAATGGTAGAAAAGTAACATTGGGTGAAGATAGAGTAAATACTGATTTATATGTGTATAGTGAGGATATATTTATAGGTACTGAACTAACAACACAAAATATTAAATTGGAGGCTGATAATTTTGCATTAAATGATTCATCAAAGGCCGGTTATATTAATGTAAATAATACAGCATTATCGATTGATATCGGAAGTACTTTAACAGATACTTTAAATATAAAAGCGAATACGATAAATATAGATGCTGAAAACGGTGCAAATGAAATTTATACAAAGGCGGATGTCTATAAAATAAATCAAAATAGTGTAAAAACATATTTTGAAATTAATGATACTGCAAATAAAATTGTTATAGGTGGTGATCAATTAGATGAAACAACTTTACATGGTTCAAATATTTTTATAGGTAAAGGTGGTGGTAATGTTACAATTTATGGTAATTTGATTCAATATTCGGAAGGTAGCAATGTAAATATTGTAACAAATACTACAACTGAAGAAACATCTGCTTTCCAAGTACATAATACAGGTACAAAAACAGCTTTAACAGTAATTCAGGATAATAAGGTGAGTGGTGGTGGTTATAATTTAGTGGAATTTTATACAAAGGAGAATCAAGATAGAATTCCATTTCGGGTTGATGAGTTGGGTCGTGTAGGTTTGGGTGTAAGTGGAACAAGTAATTTACAAGCTTGGTTACATGTAAATCGAAATGATCCAGATATTATAGGTCCTGATTATGATGATTTATTATTAGTGGAAGATACTGATAATGATACCACTCCATTTATAATTAAAAAAGAAGGTGATATTGGTATTGGTACAAAAGTACCAAAATATAAATTAGATGTTTGGACAACAGGATCAGAATTAAATGGACAAGGTGATGTAATTCGTTCAAAAGGAATTGCATTAAGAGATGTAGTGTATATTAAACAAAATGAAACAAATCGTATATTATTTGGTTTAGGAAATAAATTGTATATTCATGATCCGGTTGATCGATTAGATAATATATTTAAAACAGGATTTACATTTGAACATGATTTAACTGATACTCAAAATCCTTTTAATACTGATTTATCAGATGGTACTTTTGTTTTTAGAATGACTTGTAAAATGCATATAGCCGGTGATGATGGAAATGTTGCATTTCGTAAATTTGAAGCATTTATAAATCCACAAAATGGAACATTTAATAGTAAGCAAATGCCTGCGCATATTTTATTAACAGATTATGTTGATTCTGTATATGAACATTATGAATTTTCACCTAAAGTTTCAGGGGTAGAATATAAAACAACAGTGGAAAATGTAAATGGAACAACATGGAGACTAGTTATACCATGGAAATTAAGAAGCATTAATCCTAAAACAGATGCTGCTTTTACATCATATCCTGCTAAATCCAGAGTATATTTAGATGTTGAATTTTTTGGAAGTGAGGATATTGGAGATATAAAAGCGGAACCATTACATTTGAAAGATAATCTTCAATTTTAATTTTTGGAGCATGTAATACTGCCTGATATACAACCATAACAATCGCAACCTAAATCTTCAATAGATCTAGCTTTAATTATAGTTTCATCAACATCTGAATATTGTTTGATGATATTAAGTTTATTTTTAACAAGTGTAAGAATTTCTGTAGTGTTAAAATTATCAATATCAAATGAGATAGTGATAGTAGTTTTATAATCAAAATTTGCGTTAATAGAAGTCATATATGACTTTAAATTGGTGTAATCATTTTTTTAGATATAAAAATGATATATAAATATATATCATTTAATATGAACTCGTTGGTACATACAAATAATGATTTAAATACAATTATAAGTGATAATTGTAATAATATAAATATTTATTTATTGATGATAATAGTATTTTTAATATTTTTGTTGATGATATTTTGGGTATATTTTGTTTCATATAAAAAGAAACCTGATTTAGAAATGAAAATAGATAAAATAGATAAAACTTTAACAAATCTAGTAAAAATATTTAAAGAGTTAAAAAAATTAGATTAAATAATATGTTATTTAATGAATTAATGATCTATTTATTATTTGTTTATATTGTTTTTTAATTTTAGAGCAAGTATATTATATAACTATTATTTTTATTTAATAATAATAATACTATGTTTAAACAATCATCATTAGATAATGTATATTCTTCAACATATTATACAGATGTAAAAAGAGATGAATTAATACGTGGAACGAAAATGTATAATAAAGCGCAAAATCCGATGGAAACTGGTATAGTACCTAGACCTGCGTTTGCATCTATGTTTGCAAATATAGAGGATTTGAATGATAATTTAAGTGGTATGAAAATGGATGATAATGATTATATTCATAATAATATGGTTCCATATTTGAAAGGAAATGTAACACAAAATGTGGATATTGAAAGAATGGCAAATTATAGTGATCGTATGACAGGTAATGATCAATTGTATATGAAAAAGAGAGAAGTTCCGTGTTTATTTAAACCAACAATAAATGATCAAGTTTGTTCAAGAGGTATGAGAAATAATGATGAATTTTTAAAATCACGTGTAGTTGATCCTTTATCAAGAAATAATGAATTTCCAATACAACAAATAAAAGTAGGTCCTGGTCTAAATCGTGGTTATTCATCATCAGGTGTTGGTGGATTTCAACAATCAGATACTTTAAAATATGTGGCTCCACCTGATTTACAAGCAAATAAACCAAAAACAGATCAAACAAGTAAAACATTTCAGATACCATTTCAAGGTCCAAAGATAAACAATGTAGGAAAAAGATCAATGAATGAAAATTTAGTTAAAAACCTACCGGAAAGAACATTTGAACAAAATAAAGAAAATTTCTTTGTAACTACAGGTGCTCAAACTAAACATACAGAAAGAAGTATGCAAAATATTAAAAATACAAATGCACCATTAGGACATGTAGAATATTCTGGAATAGCAAAAGATAATGTAAATGTTCAAAATAATAGTGATGATTATGGTAAAGCAAATGTAATTGTATATGATAATGAACGTAATAACTATGAAACAAAAACAGTTGTTACAAATTTAACTAGTTTAGTTAATGCTGTTGTAAATCCATTAGTGGATACAATGAAAAATAGTATTAAAGAATATTTAATAGATGCTCCAAGACAAGAAGGAATGATGAATCCTCAAATGCCACAAGCAGTAACAGTTCATGATCCAAATGATATTACACGAACAACAATAAAGGAAACAACAATTCATGATGCAGATAAATTAAATTTGAAAGGTGAAGATGGAACATATTCAGCATTACATGATGATGCAAAAACAACTACAA